>LXNI01000722.1_pt1 | contig 35701 bp, 29 predicted proteins | sample 809091 | NCBI WGS metagenome assembly LXNI01 (sample SAMN04870527, study PRJNA318959) | sponge metagenome | biome: 01000161; feature: marine sponge reef; material: water | host: Sarcotragus foetidus | place: Greece: Milos, Mediterranean Sea | collected 2013-05-29 | depth 5-7 m
GAAAGCGCATCGACCGCCTCCTCAAACCCAAAACACCGCCTCCCGAAAATTCAAACCAAATGGCAATCCAATGGACGTGAAAGTTAAACCGGACACCAGTGGGTCTGGGCCCGGCCATGACGCAATCATTTTATGCGTCACCCTCACCCCAACCCTCGTCCCCGTCAGGGAGAGAGGGAGTCGTCGAACGGCCGGCGATGACGGCCGTGGCGGGCGACATGCTCTTTACGGAATCGATACAGGCGATATTGTCAGGGCGTCCCTGTAAACCAAGCAGACGAGCGCGCCCCGGATGAGCCCCAAGATGAATGCGCCTCTCATAAAGGTTGCGACGCGGAGTTTCTCCCGCCATCCGGTGTTGCGCGCGGAGCTCCTGGCCGAATTTCCCGGCGCCGTATTCAATGAACAGGGGAGCCGGTTCAGCGGCGAGCACCTCGTCCGGTATCTCGACGGCGCCGACGGCGCCGTGGTCGGACTTGAACCGATTACGGACGAGGTGCTCGCCGCCGCGCCGAAACTCCAAATCGTCGCCAAGTACGGCGTCGGACTGGACAACATCGATGAAGATGCCTGCCTCTCCCACGGCGTAACCGTCGGCTGGACGGGCGGGGTAAACGCCCTTGGCGTCGCCGAAATGACGGTGTGTTTTCTGGGCGGTCTGTCGCGCAACGTGCTTCAGTCGGGGGCCCGGCTATTGTCGGGCGATTGGGACAGATCGGGCGGACGCCAGCTCTCCGGCCGTACGGTCGGCGTCATCGGCGCCGGCCATGTCGGCAAGGAGGTGATTCGGCTGCTGGCGCCCTACAACTGCCGGATCATGGTCAACGATATCGTCGATCAGACCGGCTATTTCAGCGAAAACGGCCTGATTGCCGCTTCCAAGGAGGAAATCCGCGCCGAGGCCGACTTCATCACCATTCACACGCCGCTGACCGAGGAAACCGCGGCGATGGTTGACGAGGCGTTTCTCGCCGCCATGAAGCCGACGGCGTACCTGGTCAATGCGGCCCGCGGGGGCATTGTCGATCAGCCGGCGCTCAAGCGGGCGTTGATGGACGGCGCCATCGCCGGCGCCGCATTGGACGTCTTCGAGGAAGAACCGTGCGGGGATCTGGAGTTCCTGAGCCTGCCCAACCTGTTTTCGACGCCGCATATCGGCGGCTCGGCCGAGGAGTCGATCCTTGCGATGGGACGCAGCGCCATTCACCATTTATCCAGCTTTTTCAATGGATAAGCGGAGTTTTTTCGTCTGGAAAGCAGGCGATGAGGCAACGCGGCTACTCCTTCTCCCTCTGAAAAGGGGGCGAGGGCCGGGGTGAGGGGGATATGAAAATTCCCCCTCACACTCTCCCCCTCACCCGGCTACGGCTATGGCTCGCGGGCTCGCCAAGCCTCCGCATCCCTCTCCCCCTGACGGGGGCGAGGGGACAAAAGCCGTCATCACCGGGTCGGTCAATTCGTCCGAATTGACCTTATTTGACCCGGTGATCCACGCCTAGCGGTCTCTGGTCCGTGGATGGCCGGGCCGCGGGTTGTCCTCCGGCCGGCGAAGCCGGTCCGGTGGGCCCGGCCATGACGTAATTATTTTATGCCTCTCCCTCTCCGAGAACCGCCCCTCGTCATCAGGGCGCCAGCGTTGGGCACGTCGACAATTCCCGATTCGGTAATGATAACGATAATGATTTGCATTTTCGTTTTTAGTCTGATAGTCGTTGATAATGGTTCGCAAAATTGAACCGGGTAATACATTAAGGGCAGGACCAAAATGAAAAAGACCATCTCTCTCATCGCCGCCGCCGCCGCGATGCTGCCGGTGCTCGGTTCGGGAAACGCCGGCGCGGAGAAAGTCAATCTGTATTCCTATCGCCAGCCGTTCCTGATCCAGCCGTTCCTCGATGAATTCACCAGGCAAACCGGCATCAAGGTGAACGTCGTCTACGCCCAGAAGGGGATGCTCCAGCGCCTCAAGGCGGAAGGCCGGAACACGCCGGCGGACGCGGTATTGACCGTCGATATCTCGCGTCTCGATGCGTTGACCAACGCCGAGCTGCTGCAACCCATCTCGTCGCCGGTCCTGAACAGGAACATTCCGGCACAATACCGGCACCCGCAGGGTCTTTGGTATGGCCTGACGACCCGCGCCCGGATCATCTACATCCACAAGGACCGGGTGAAGCCCGGTGAGGTCGCGTCCTACGAGGATCTTGCGAAGCCCCATATGAAGGGGCGGGTCTGCACCCGGTCCGGCAAGCACGTCTATACGGTCTCCCTGATCGCCTCGATCATCGAAGCCAAGGGCGGGAAGGCGGCCGAGGCGTGGCTGCGGGGCGTCAAACGAAACCTGGCCCGTAAGCCGCAGGGCAACGACCGGGCTCAGGTCAAGGCCATCAAGGACGGTGTGTGCGATGTGTCCCTCGGCAACACCTACTACATGGGCAAAATGGCCACCAACGACAAAAAGCCGGTGGAGAAGGAATGGGCCGCTTCGGTCAATATCCTGTTTCCCAACCAGGACGGCCGCGGAACCCACGTCAATATCAGCGGTGCGGCCGTCACCGAGCATGCCAAGAACAAGGCCAACGCGGTCAGGCTTCTCGAGTTTCTGAGCGAGAACTTCGCCCAGAAAATGTATGCCGATCAAAACTTCGAGTATCCGGTCAAGGCCGGTGTCGAATGGCATCCGATGGTCGCGGGATGGGGCAAGTTCAAGCCCGATGCCGTGAACCTGGACAACGTCGCCAAGCATCGCGCGGCGGCGACGAAATTGGTGGACCGGGTCAATTTCGACGGCTAGGTTTCGGGCCGCTTTAATTCGGGGGAGCCGCGGTAACGCGGCTCTCCGTGATTCCGGGAACCCGTTCGCCGTGCCGCTTCCGGTGCCGCGGCAAAATCGCCGATGACTGCCGCTCCCGCCCTGACCCAACACCGAACCCGCCCGGGATTCGCCGCCGGCGGCGTCGACGGTTGGACGCTCGGCGCGCTGATGGTGGCCGGATGTGTCGCCATTCCCATCGGCGCGGTGTTGGTCCTGGCGACCGGAACGGGCAGCGATATATGGGGGCATCTGATTGACACGGTTCTCGCCCGCTATGTCGGGACGACGCTCGGTCTCATGGCCGGTGTCGGGGCGGGGACGCTGATCATCGGCGTCGGAACCGCCTGGCTGGTCACCAATTTCCAGTTTCCGGGGCGGGGTATATTCGAGTGGTCGCTCCTCCTGCCGCTGGCCATTCCGTCTTACGTCATTGCATTTGTCTTCACCGACTTCCTCGAGTTTGCCGGGCCGGTGCAGGGGCTGTTGCGGGAACTCGGCGGCTGGACATCGCCGCGGGACTACTGGTTCCCCGAGATACGCTCCCTCGGCGGCGCGACCGTGGTCATGTCCCTGGTTCTCTACCCCTATGTCTATCTGCTTTCCCGCGCCGCATTTCTCGAGCAGTCGGTCGGGATGATGGAAGTCAGCCGCTCTCTCGGCCGGGGGCCGTGGCGCAGTTTTCTGACCGTCGCGGTGCCGTTGGCCCGTCCGTCCATCGTCGTCGGCGTTTCGCTCGTGCTGATGGAAACGCTGAACGATTTCGGCACCGTGGATTTCTTTGCCGTCCAGACCCTGACCCTCGGCATCTTCGACGTCTGGTTCAACCTCAACAGCGTCGCCGGCGCCGCCCAGATCGCCGGCGTCATACTGCTTTTCGTCATGGTCTTGTTGACCGCCGAGCGTTTCAGCCGGCGCCGCCAGCGTTACCATGGACAGGGGGGGTCGCTCCGCCGCGCCGTTCCCCGCCGATTGACGGGCTTCGCCGCGCTCCTGTCCACACTGGCGTGCGCGCTTCCCCTGGCGCTCGGATTTCTGCTGCCCGTCGGCCTGCTGTCGGCGGACGTCATGGCCAATCTCGAACTGGTCGGCGGCGCGGCGTTTCTGACGAGCGCCGGCAATAGCCTGCTTCTCGCGGCCCTTGCCGCCCTTGTCGCGGTGTTGATCGGACTGCAACTCGCCTACGGCGTCCGTCTGAGCGGCAACCGGGTCCTCAAGAGCCTTACCCGGGTGGCCAGCCTCGGTTACGCGATCCCCGGCGCCGTCCTGGCGGTGGGCGTAATGATCCCCTTCGGGCTCTTCGACAACTGGACCGACGCGCAGTCGAGCCGCCTCTTCGGGATTTCCACCGGCCTGATATTGAGCGGCACCGGCGCCGCCCTGGTGTTTGCCTATGTCGTCCGGTTTCTGGCCCTGTCGCAAGGCGCCGTCGAGAGCGGTCTCGAACGGGTAACGCCCAACATCGACGGCGCGGCGCGCACCTTGGGCTGCCGTCCGGCCGGGGTCCTGTGGCGGGTTCACATCCCGCTTTTGCGCGGCAGTATCCTGACGGCCGCCATCCTGGTGTTCGTCGACACCATGAAGGAACTTCCGATGACGGTGATCATGCGGCCTTTCAACTTCGAAACCCTGGCGACCCAGGTGCATCAGTTCGCCGCCTCCGAGCAATTCGCCGAAGCTTCGCCGTCGGCTCTGGCAATCGTCCTTGCAGGTATCCTCCCGGTGATTATTCTCAGCCGCGCCATGCGAAACACCGTTCAAACCGACACCAACGCCGAGGCACGGACATGACGTCGGCCCTGGAGATTTCAGGCTTATCGCACGCATTCGGCAGGACGCGTGTCCTGGACGACGTGTCCTGCACCGTGGAGCCGAGGGAAATCGTCTGTCTGCTCGGGCCATCGGGGTGCGGCAAGACGACGTTGCTTCGACTGGCGGCCGGGCTGGACCGTGTCCAAACCGGCGCCATCAAACTTCACGGCCAAACCGTCGGGGAACCCGGTTGGCACGTGCCGCCGGAATCCCGCCGCATCGGACTGATGTTTCAGGACTATGCCCTGTTTCCACATCTGACGATCGCCGAGAATGTGGCTTTCGGACTCTCCGGCCTTCCGGCCGGCGAGTGCACGGCGCGCGTCCAAGAGGTGCTTGTCCAGGTCAACATGCAGTCCTACGCGGATTCCTATCCGCACATGCTTTCCGGCGGCCAACAGCAGCGGGCGGCGCTGGCGCGGGTGCTGGCGCCCAAGCCCGAGGTGGTCTTGCTGGACGAGCCGTTTTCCGGTCTGGACGAGACGCTGCGCATTCAGGTCCGCGAGGAGACGCTGCGGGTGCTTAGTCAGGCGGGTACGGCGGTCCTGATGGTTACTCACCATCCGGAAGAAGCGATGTTCATGTCGGACCGCATGATGGTCATGGGGCCGGGCGGCATCATCCATCAGGTGGGTGTGCCGGCCGAGGTCTATGCCAACCCGGCGAACCGGTTTGTTGCGACCTTCTTCGGCCGTACCAATTTGATACCGGGCGTCGTGCGCAACGGTGTGGTCGACACGCCGTTCGGTACGGTGGCGGCTCGCGACCGGGGCGAGGGGTGCGAGGTCGACGTCGTATTCCGGTCGAACGGCGTTACTCTGTCGACGGCCGACGAACAGGCTTGTCCCGTCGAAATCGTCTCCGCGCGGCCTATGGGCCGGGACACCCGGGTCCGGTTCAAGCTTGCGGGCGATGAGGCGGGCGCCACCTATCTTTGCCGGGTTCCCGGCATATTCGTGGCCGACGGTTCGGCCAAGGTGACGGCGAGGCTGGACCCCGCCGGAGCGTTCGTATTTCACCGCGGCGGCCCGGAAACCGAGAGGACCTCGGTCTCCGGCCCTGTTTATGACCCGTCTGCCGACGACGCATAACTCTCTGTTTCGTAAGGAGTTTGTCATTTGCAGGTGCAATTCGGCGTGGCATAGTACCCGCACTGAAACTGCGGCCATCAGAAAGGTCTCGACCAGGGATGAAGAGCGGACGCGACCACGCGCGCGTACTAATCTACAGCCATGACAGCTTTGGACTGGGACACCTTCGCCGGTGCCGGGCGATCGCCCATGCCCTGGTCGGCTCGTCCAGTGGACTGTCGGTTCTGATACTGTCCGGCTCGCCGATCATCGGCAGTTTCGATTTCCGCGCGCGGGTCGACTTCGTGCGCGTGCCCGGGGTTATCAAGTTGCGCAACGGCGAGTACACCGCACTCAATCTGCATCTGGATATCGAGCAAACCATGAATCTGCGCGGCTCCGTAATTCGCCATACGGCGGAGGCCTTCGATCCGGATCTGTTTATTGTCGACAAGGAGCCCCTCGGACTTCGCGGTGAGGTGAGCGAGACGCTCCAAGTGCTTAAGGAACGGGGGACGGCGTTGGCGCTTGGCCTGCGGGACGTGATGGATGAGCCGGCGCTTCTCGGACCCGAATGGGAACGCAAGAACGTCATGCCGGCGCTCATGGATCTTTATGACCAGATTTGGATTTACGGTCTGCCCCAAATCTACGACCCGTTGTCCGGGCTCGACATTCCCGATCAGGTTCGCCGCAAGATGGTCTTCACGGGATACCTGCGCTACGGCGTACCGAATGCCGCCTCGGTCTCACAGACGCTTGATATTCAAGAGCCCTATATTTTGGTGACGGCCGGGGGCGGCGGCGACGGCGACGCGCTGGTCGACTGGGTGATCCGCGCCTATGAGACCGACCCCGATATCCCGCACCCGTCGCTGATCGTTTTCGGACCGTTCATGCAGCCGGAAATTCAGGAAGCGTTTCTCGAGCGCATTACGCGGCTGGACACGGTCGAGGCCATCACTTTTGACGCCCGCCTCGAACACTTCGTCAAAGCCGCGGTCGGCGTCGTGGGTATGGGAGGATACAATACCTTCTGTGAAATCCTTTCGTTCGATAAGCCCGCCCTGATCGTGCCGCGAACGCGGCCGCGGATGGAGCAGTACATTCGGGCGGCCCGGGCGCAGGAAACCGGCCTGCTTTCCATGTTGGAGGATGACGGTATCCGGGACGCGAAATCCATGGCGACGGCGCTCAGGCAACTGACCCAACAGAAGCGGCCGTCCGAAGTGGTCGTTCCCGGATTGCTCGATGGTCTTGAGAATATTTGCCGTCTGACCGATACGTGGCTCGACGAGGATCGGCGTCCGGACATCAAGGTCGTCGAAGAAAGGGCCTGATGACCACGGCCATCGTCCTAAAGGGCTACCCGAGGCTTTCCGAGACATTCATTGCGCAGGAAATTCTGGCGCTGCGGCGGGCAGGCCTTGACCTCAGTATCGTCTCACTGCGTCACCCGACGGACAGTGCCGCCCATCCGGTTCACGGACAGATCGACGCTCCAATCAATTACCTGCCCGAGTATCTGTGGCGTGAGCCGATCCGCGTACTGAGATCCTGGTGGCGTGTCCGTAAACTCGAGACCTATGCCGAAGCGCGCCGGGCCTGGCGCAGGGATCTTGCGCGCGATCCTACGCCGAACCGGATTCGGCGCTGGGGGCAGGCGCTGGTGCTGGCCGTCGAATTGGGGCCCAGGGTCGATCGCCTGTACGCCCACTTCCTTCACACGCCATCATCCGTGGCGCGGTACGCGTCGATCCTCCGAAACATTCCATGGTCCGCTTCGGCTCACGCCGTCGATATCTGGACCACCCCCGAATGGGAATTACGGGAAAAGCTCGCCAGCGCCGACTGGGTGCTGACCTGCACCAAGACAAATCAGGAATACCTGTCGCCGCTTGCCCCTAATCCGGATCGGGTGTCGCTGGCCTATCACGGCGTTAATCTCGACCGGTTTCCAGCCGGAGCGGGGAAGGATAATTCTCGTCATACACGAAGTCCGAAATCACCCATCCGAATATTGTCCGTCGGCCGGTTAGTACCCAAGAAGGGGTATGCGGATCTCATCACGGCATTGGCGAAGCTGCCAAGGGAACCGGCTTGGCGGTTTGAGCACATCGGCGGCGGCCCCGAAAAGAAGCGGCTTCAACGGCTGGCCGCGGGGCTGGGGATCGGGGATCGAATCGACTGGCGTGGCGCCCAGCCGCAGGACGTGGTCGCCGAGGCTTATCGGTCGTCGGATATCTTCGCGCTCACCTGCGTGGTCGCGCCCAACGGGGATCGGGACGGATTGCCGAACGTCCTGATGGAAGCGCAGAGCCACGGCCTGCCTGTGGTCGCAACCAATGTGTCCGCGATACCCGAACTGATCCTTGACGGCAAAACGGGTTTGCTTGCCGAGCCGGGAGACACGGCGGTCATTGCGGCCCACTTGGAGTCGCTGATCCGTGACGTTGATCGCCGGGATACGATCGGCGCCGCGGGATTGGCGCGAGTCCGGAGCAACTTCGCCTTCCCCGATTGCGTCGGTTCGGTCATCGAAAAATTTGGTCTGCGGGCGCACCCTTCGGTTTCGCGGGTCGCATGAGGATCGCCTTCTATGCGCCGATGAAATCTCCCGATCACCCAATACCGTCGGGGGATCAAATTGTCGGCAGGGCGTTGATTTCAGCGCTGGAAAGCGCCGGCCACGACGTCGACATATGTTGCCGGATACGAACCTGGCAGAAGTTCCCCGATGCCCGCCGGCAGGAACGCCTCGCGGAATTGAGCAAGCGGGCGGCGGAGCTGTTGGTCCGCCGGTACCGGCGCCGGCCGGGACAACGACCGGACCTCTGGTTTACCTACCACCTCTATCACAAGGCACCCGACTGGCTCGGTCCCGCGGTGAGCGAAAGAATGGGAATTCCCTACGTGGTGGCCGAGGCGTCCTTCGCACCGAAACGGGCGGAGGGTCCCTGGGGCGTGGGGCACAAGGCCGCTGAGGCGGCAATTCGCCAGGCCAAGGTTATCTTCGGTATGAATTCCCTCGACGCCAACTGCGTGGCGCCGTTGGCTTCCGATGGCGCCGGGATGGTCCAGCTCAAACCCTTCCTTGCCGGAGAACCCGGTCCCGGCCGCGCCGGACGCGGGCAGGCAAGGTGGGCATTGTCGGCCCGCTATGGTTTGGATCCGGAGATTCCCTGGTTGTTGACCGTGGCGATGATGCGCGACGACGCCAAACTGCGCTCCTATGAAACCCTTGCCGCGGCCCTCGATCAGGTTTCGGGCGCGTCCTGGCAATTGGTTGTTGCCGGCGACGGCGAAGTGCGATCGGCGGTCGAAAGACTATTTCCGTCGGATCGGGCCGTGTTTACCGGCCAGCTTGGCGCCGACGGGCTCGCGGTGCTGTATTCGGCGGCCGATCTATATGTCTGGCCCGCCATCAACGAAGCCTACGGAATGGCTCTTCTGGAGGCCCAGGCGGCCGGGCTGCCGGTCGTCGCCGGCGATACCGGCGGGGTAGGCGATATTGTCCGTCACGGCGAGACGGGACTCCTAGTGCCGGTGGGTGATGCGGCCGCGTTTGCCGAAGCCGTCATGTCGGTGCTCGGGGATGATGACCGCCTCAGGGACATGGGCGGACGGGCGGCCGAGGTGGCCGAACGGGAACATAGTCTTGAAGCTGCCTCGGCCACCATGCGGCCTATTCTGGAGGCGCTTGTCCAATGACAATTCTCGCCATGATCCGGCACGGCAATACGGACTGGAATAGGCAGGGGCTTATCCAGGGCCACAGTGACATCGGACTGGGCCGGGAGGGGAAGCGGGAAGTTGCCGGCTGGCGGGTTCCGGAGGACCTTAACGGTCATGACTGGATCGCCAGCCCGCTCAGCCGGGCCATGGAGACCGCCCAAATTCTCATCGGCAGGCCGCCGGAGATCGATCCCCGTCTTTCGGAGATGAGCTGGGGGGAATGGGAAGGACGTACTCTTGGAGATTTGCGGGCCGAACTAGGCGATCTGATGATGGCCTGGGAGGCAAAGGGATTGGATTTCCGTGGGCCCGGCGGTGAAAGTCCGAGAGAGGTCCAAGACCGGGTGAAACCATTTTTGGCCGAGCGCTCGGAGGCCGGCCGGCCAACGGTCGCGGTTTGCCACCGCGGTGTCGTGCGCGCCGTTTACGCTTTGGCGACCGGCTGGGACATGGTGGACAAACCCGAAACCAAGCTCCTGGACAACTGTGTTCACTATTTTCGGCTTGAAGCCGGAGGCCACCCGGTGATTGAACGTCTCAACGTCAGCTTGGAGCCTTGAGGAACGTGCCCTCGGTCCTTTTCCACGTCCAGCATCTTCTGGGCATTGGCCATGTGAAACGGGCGGCTACCCTGGCTCGTGCGATGTCCGCCCGGGGGATCGAGGTGACGCTCGTCTCCGGGGGTGAGCATGTCCCGGTCCTGGACGACAGCGGCATGCTGTTCGTTCAGTTGCCGCCGGTGAAAGCGTCGGACCGGACTTTCGGTTCCATCGTCGATGCGGACGGCCGGGAAATCGGTAACGAAATCCGGACCGAACGCCGGGATATGCTGGTCAACCTGCTTAATGAAATCCGGCCGGATGTCCTGATATTGGAGCTTTATCCCTTCGGCAGGCGCCAATTGCGCTTCGAATTGACGCCGCTGATCGAGACGGCGCGGGAGATGTCGCCGCGTCCCAGGATTGTCTCTTCGGTCCGCGACATTCTAGTCGAAAAGAACCGGCCCGAGCGGGATCGGGAGATGGTCGATACGGCGAAACGGCTGTTCGATGCGGTCCTCGTCCATGGCGACCCGGCTCTGATCCCATTCGATCGAACGTTTCCGATGGCCGGTGAGATCGCGGACCTCCTGCGCTACACCGGCTACGTGGTCGAGCACCGGAAGATTAAGCATGCAAACGGCGGGCAGGGGACGGGAGAGGTCATCGTCTCGTCGGGCAGCGGCGCTGTTGGCGAGCTGCTTCTGAGGACCGCCGTCGAGGCGCGGCCGCATACATCCTATTCGGACGTTCCCTGGCGATTGCTGGCCGGGCACAGCCTGCCCGAGGACATTTTCGAGGATATTGCCGGGACGGCACCCGATGGTGTGGTGGTTGAGCGCGCCCGTGAGGATTTTGTCACGCTGCTGAAGAATTGCCGGTTGTCGATCAGCCAGGGCGGCTACAACACCATTATGGAAGTGTTGGCCTGCGGTGCGCGGGGAATCGCCGTGCCTTACGCCGGCGGTCACGAGACCGAGCAAACCCTGCGGGCGCGTCTCCTGGAGGAGCGGGGGTTAATCCAGCAGGTGCCGGAGGAAGAACTCACCGTCGAAAAACTGGTCGCCGCCATCGAGCGGGCGGAGAGATTGGACCCGCCGGGTCCGGATAGCATCGATACCGGCGGCGCAGATGAAACCGCGCGGCTGGTCGCGCATCTGATTCTGACCGCCGAGGCCGGCAGTCACAATGACAATATCGGTGCCTAAAGCAGTTTCCGGCCAAATTGAATCGATTTGATGGCGCTCACCGGTTGGCCGGAAACCGCTCTAAGTCATTGGAACGTGGCGGGGTATTCGCTACGCTGTCGCCCAAGGCGGAGATGCGGCCGCGGTGAGCCGGGCAATGGGACGGGCCGAGGAGAGGTAGACCAGTTGGAGAAGGGGCTCTTTTCCTACATCTGGCGTCACAGCAAGATGCAGCAGCTGTTCCTGCTCATATTGAGCGTGGCGGCGATGCCGTTTTATTTCTACTCGCTCGAAATTCCCAAGCAGGTCGTCAATGACGCCATCGGCGGCGAGGATTTCCCGCGGGAAATCCTTGGGTTCGAGTTCGATCAGATTGCGTTTCTGATGTTCCTGTCGGGGGTGTTTTTGCTCCTGGTCCTGGTCAATGGCGGTTTCAAATACGTCAACAATGTCTACCGCGGCATTGTCGGTGAGCGGATGCTTCGCCGCCTTCGCTTCGAGCTGGTTTCACGGGTCATGCGCTTCCCGCTGCCCCAGTTCCGGAAGACCTCGCAAGGCGAAGTGGTCTCCATCGTCTCCCAGGAGACCGAGCCCTTGGGCGGATTTTTCGCCGATGCATTTGCGCTGGTAATCTATCAGGGCGGGTTGCTGGCGACCCTGATGGCGTTCATGTTTGTGCAGGATTGGAAGCTGGGTCTCGCGGCGATCATCTTATATCCGCCGCAGGCATATCTAATCCCCATACTCCAGCGGAAGGTCAACGCCCTCGGTAAACAGCGGGTGCAGGCGGTTCGGGAACTCTCGGAGCGGATCGGCGAAGCGGTCGGCGGGGCGTCCGAAATTCACGCCAACGATACCTCGCAGTTCGAACTGGCCGACTTTTCCCGCCGTCTCGGGATCATCTATCGGGTCCGGTTCCGGATTTACGTCCTCAAGTTCCTGATCAAGTTCATCAATAACACCCTCGCGTTGTTGACGCCGTTCTTCTTCTACTCGATCGGCGGCTGGTTGGTGATCCGCGGCGATCTCACACTGGGGGCGCTGGTCGCCGTGCTCACCGCCTATAAGGATGTGTCGGCGCCGTGGAAAATGCTGCTGACCTACTACCAGCGCATGGAAGACGCCCGGATCAAGTTCGTGCAGATCGCCGATAAGTTTCAGCCGGCGGGAATGTTCGAAGAGGAGATCCAGACGGAAGAACCCGAGAGTTTGCCCGAGTTTTCCGGCAAGCTGGTCGCCTCGAACGTCAGCCTTTCGGAGGATGACGGTCTCCGGGTTATCGACGGCGCCTCCCTATCGATCGATCTTCCCCGGCATGTGGCGCTGGTCGGGCCCGGCGGCAGCGGCAAGAACGAATTTTCGCAGGTGCTCGCCCGGCTGCTCACGCCGGACAGCGGCCGGCTTAGTATCGGCGGCCATAATCTCATCGAGCTTCCGGAAACCGTCGTTGGCCGAAAGATTTCGTATGTGGGTCAAAACGCCTACATGTTCGCGGGAACCATCCGGGACAACCTACTCTACGGTCTGAAGCATCGGCCCCAGGCCGAGCGGCCGATGGAAGGCGAGGACGCCAAGCAGCGCGAGTGGGAAATTCGAGAAGCGAAGAGTTCCGGCAACCTCGAATATGACCGGCTGGCCGATTGGGTCGATATGGCGGCCGTCGGAGGCTCCGACAATCTAACGGCGCGGATCAATGAGGTTCTGCGGGTGGCCGGCCTCTCGACCGATATTTATCAGATAGGTTTGCGCCAGACCGTTGACCCGCAGGAGAAGCCGGAGCTTGCCGCCGCGGTTCTGGATGCCCGAAAGAAGATGCGCCGGCGGCTGGAGGAACCCGAGGTCTCGCAGTTCGTTGAAAGCTTCGATTCGGAAAATTACAATACCAATGCTTCCGTGGCGGAGAACATTCTGTTCGGTACGCCGGTGGGCGGGGAATTCGCCATCGACCGGCTGGGTGAAAACGCCTACGTGCTTGGTGTTCTGGAGACGGTTGGTCTCAGCGACGATTTTCTCGAAAAAGGCCGGCAGTTGGCCGAAATCATGGTCGACCTATTCCAGGGGCTGCCGCCGGATCACGAATTTTTTGAACGCTTCAGCTTCATCGGTTCCGACGATCTGCCGGAGTTTCAGACCATACTGGCGCGGGTCGCGCAAAATGGTCTCGAGTCCATCGGCGATGAAGACATGGCCCGCCTTCGGGTCCTGCCGTTCCGGCTCATTCCCGCCCGCCACCATTTGGGTCTCATCGACCAACCGATCCAGCAGCGTATTTTGGAGGCCCGGAAGGCATTCCACGCAGGTCTACCCGGGGAGATGAGTGCCTCGGTGGAGTTCTTTGATGTCGAGGCCTACAACGCGGCGAGCCCGGTTCAGGACAATATCCTTTTTGGCAAGCTCGCCAGCGAGCGCGCCGGCAGTGCGGAAAAGGTCGGCAATCTGGTCTCCGAGGTGGTGGATGAAGCCGGCCTCCGCCAGCACATTGTCGACCTTGGCCTCGATTACAATGTCGGGATCGGTGGCGCGCGGCTTTCCAGCGGACAGCGGCAGAAGCTCGGTATCGCGCGTGGGATTATCCGGAAGCCGGACATCCTCGTTGTCAACGAAGCACTCAGCGCCCTCGACCCGGACAATCAGTCCTTGCTTCTCGACGGTGTTCGCCGCTCCCAGGAGGGCCGCTCGCTGATCTACGTGGACGGCCAATCGCCAGGCAGTTCCGACTTTGAGCAAGTCGTGTCGATGGCAAGCGGCAAGGTGGTGGATCAGGGCCTCGGCGCCCAGCCGGCGCCCGTCGAGGAGGCCGGTGAACGAGAGGAAGGGGCCGGTGGATTTGGGGACGAAATTGACGTCTTGTCGTCGATCCCGCTTTTCGAGGGCACGGACCGCTCCCGGCTCAAGCTGCTGACCTTTGCCTCGGACCGTCATATCTACGATCCGGGCGAGGTGGTTATCCGTCAGGGTGACGTCGGCGAGACCGCGTACATCATAATCAACGGGACTGCGGACATTATTCTGGAAACCGCCGACGGGCCGACCAATATCGCGACCCTGGGCCGCAATGATCCGTTTGGTGAATTGGCGTTGCTGTGCGAGGCGCCGCGGACCGCCACCGTCAGGGCCAACGAGCCGCTGACCGTGCTCAGCATTTCCAAAGACGTGTTCATCAAGCTGATCGCCGAGGATGCGGAGATGTCGGCCCGGATTACGCGCTCAATTGCGGAACGGCTGGAGAGGACCACACGCGACCTAAGTGCCGCCTCCACCGTACGGGACCCTGTCACCAACCTTGCGGATGCCCGTATCTTCCGGGATCGCCTCCGCCATTCGATGGCCCGGTTCCGCCGCTTCGGCGAGCGGGCCGCTATCCTGATCTGGACCCTCGACAATATTGACGGCGCCGATGGCGGATTGCCGGCAGCCGCCCGTGACAGTTTGTTCAAGGAGATTGCCGAGCGTCTGACGGTTTGTACCCGGGAAACCGATACTCGGGCCCGTCTCTCGGAGGTTGAGTTTGGAATCATCCTCAGCACCATGGACGCCGATACCGAACTCCTGGCGATTGCCCAACGAATTGCGGATTACATTGCCCGGCCTGTCGAAGTGGATGGCCGCACGGTGAAGCTGGATGATGCGGGAGAAATCAAGTTCCTCGTACTCGATGATCGGGACGCCGATACTCAACTGGAAGCTTTTCGGTCGGGAGAGGGGCAGGTTCTTGTTCCGTCCGATAATCCCGCGGAAACCGGGGCGGCGGCCGCGGAGCAAACCGGGGACGATAGCGATCGTCCGGGGTCATGAAGTTGTCGCCGGAGAAGGATTGAGAAGGACCCTATGTTGAATGACCCTCTCGGATATCCTCTGTCGAAAATCGGCGCGGATTATCTTCGCTCGGCGATCGGGGCGGCTCTCTGCATGCTGCCGCTGGCCTTCGGGACTCCGCTCAAGGGTGGCGTGTGGCTGCTGGTCGCGCTGGCCTTGATGTTTGTCTTGTTCGCGGTCCGCACCTTCGTGCGCCAGATAACCAGGGTTTGGGTGAGCGACGAAGGCATTGCCGTCAGCGGCTTCATCAAGCAAATTTTACGCTGGGAGATGTTGAGTGAGGTTACGCTGTCCTACTACTCGACATTTCGCGGCCGGGGACAAGGGTGGATGCAACTGAGGCTTCGGGGGGACGGGCAAACATTGAGGCTTGAATCGACCCTCGAAGGTTTCGATCGGGTCGCGCGAAATGCCATCGATGCGGCCCGGCGAAATGGTCTGGCGCTGCAGCCGTCGACGGTAAAGAACTTCAGTGCCATGGGAATCGAGTACTGAGATGGCCGAGCTGTTCGATCAAGACATCCTGACGGTCAATGACCTGAAAGTTGAGTTCCGGGTCCCGTCCGGGGTCGTGAGGGCCGTCGACGGCGTCTCATTTGCCGTGGGGCCTGCGGAAACCGTTGCCATCGTCGGCGAGTCGGGATCCGGCAAATCCACCATCGCCCAGGCGGTGATGGGTATCCTGCCGAAGGTTGCGCGGATCACCGGCGGTCAAATCCTCTTCAACGATCCGGCCCGGCTTTCGGGACGCGGGGATCGGCAGGAACGGCGTTCGGGTGTCACCGATATTGCCGCGTTGCCGGCGCGCGGACGCGCCATGCGGTCGATTCGCGGCGGCCGCATCTCAATGATCTTCCAGGAGCCCATGACGTCGCTGTCGCCGCTCCACACTATCGGCGACCAGATCAGCGAAGCCAATATGCTGCATTGCGACTCCACCAAGAACGATGCCATCCGGGCGGTGGTCGAAATGCTCCGGCTGGTCGGCTTTCCCAATCCCGAAAAGGCGGTCAAGACCTACCCGTTCGAACTTTCCGGCGGGCTTCGGCAGCGAGCCATGATCGCCATGGCGCTTGTCTGCAACCCGGCCTTGTTGATTGCCGATGAACCGACGACCGCCCTCGATGTGACGATCCAGGCGCAAATTCTGAAGCTGATGGACGATCTTCAATCTCATTTGAAGATGTCGGTGTTGATCATCACCCACGATCTGGGCGTGGTCGCCAACGTCGCCGATCATGTCGTCGTCATGTATGGCGGCAGGGTCATGGAGTCCAGATCGAGCCGGCTGATATTCGAGACTCCGGAGCATCCCTATCTCAAGTCGCTGTTCCGCGCGGTTCCGCACTTCGATATGAAACCTGGCGAGCGGCTGGTGCCGATCCGCGAAATAGAGCACACGACCGGCCATCTGCTGGCGCCCAAGGAAAACAACGGCGCCGACGCCGACGATTCCCGGCCCATGCTTTCCGTCAACGGCATCTCCAAGTCGTTCACCATCCGCAAGGAAGGCCTGTTCGGCGGCGGCCAATCGACCATCAAGGCGGTCGAAGACGTGAGCTTCGACATCGCCCGCGGCGAAACCCTGGGGCTGGTCGGGGAGAGCGGCTGCGGCAAGACAACGCTCAGCAAAATCATTATGGGGGCTCTTCAACCCGACAACGGAGAGGTCTTGCTTCGGGACGACGGGACGACGGTCGACGTCACCAGGCTGTCGCCCAGGGAAATGATCCCCTATCGCAAGGTCTACCAGTACATCTTCCAGGACCCGTTTGGCTCCTTAAATCCGCGAATGACCGTGTTCGACATCATCAGCGAACCGTTGGTCATCCACGATATCGGTGATCGCGGCTATCGGGTGGAGATGGTGAAGGAGTTGATGAATTTGGTCGGCTTGGATCCCCGGTTCCTCAACCGTTACCCCCACAGTTTTTCGGGCGGTCAGCGTCAGCGCATCAGCATCGCGCGCTCGATGGCGTTGAAGCCCGATCTCTTGTTGTGCGACGAGCCGGTATCGGCGCTCGATGTATCGGTTCAGGCCCAGATCCTGAACTTGATGAAGGACCTGCAGGATGAGCTTGGTCTGACCTATCTGTTCGTCTCGCACAATTTGGCGGTGGTCGATTACGTTGCCGACCGCATCGCCGTGATGTGCGCCGGGCAGCTGGTTGAACTTGCCGGCCGGGAAGCGCTGTTCCGCGATCCGGTTCACCCGTATACAAAGGCTCTATTGACGGCGGTGCCGTTTCCAGATCTCAACCGCCGCCTCGATCTATCCGCGCTCATGGAGGGAAAGGCGTCGGTTCCAGCCGCTTGGCCGGAACCATTCACGGTCGCCGACGACGAGAAACCGAAATTGGTCGATGTCGGGGACGGTCATTTTGTGAGGATGGCTGGGGACGCCCCCGAAATAAGGGAAGCATCATGAGAGGATCACTGCGTACGCTTGCTGCCGGCGCGTCGCTATCGGCATTTTTGATTTCGGCCCCGGCCCTGGCCGCCTTTAACGAGACCCCGAGTCTGAAGGCCGAGGTTGAGGCCGGTAAATTGCCGCCGGTCGCAAAGCGCGTGCCGGCCGAGCCGTCGGTCGTGACGTTCGACGGCAAGTCCAAACAGGCCGGCAAGCACGGCGGCAAACTGAACATCCTGATTGGGCGCGCCAAGGACGTACGCCAAATGGTGGTGTACGGCTATGCCCGGCTGGTCGGATACGATGAAAAGTTCAACATCGTTCCCGACATTCTCGAGAGTGTCGATGTCAAGGACGGCCGGCAGTTCACCCTGAACTTGCGCAAAGGCCACCGTTGGTCGGACGGCCATCCCTTTACCGCCGAGGATTTCCGCTACTGGTGGGAGGACATGGCCACCAACCCGGAAATCTCCAGGCTCGGACCGCCGGCATTCATGCTGATCAACGGAAAGCCGCCGAAATTCGAGGTGATCGACGAAACAACAATCCGTTATACCTGGGACTCGCCGCACCCCAGGTTCCTGCCGCTGCTCGCCGGCGCCCGGCCAGAGTTCATCTACCGGCCTGCTCACTACATGAAACAGTTTCACGCCAAGCATCAGGACGCCGCGAAGCTCGATGGAATGGTCAAGGCCGCCAAGCGGCGCAACTGGGCCTCGCTGCATTTCCGCTACGACCGGCCTTACAAGAACGACAATCCCGACTTCCCGAGCCTCCAGCCTTGGGTTCAAACCACCAAGCCGCCGGCAAAGCGGTTCATCTTCAAGCGCAACCCGTACTTCCATCGGGTCGATGAACGTGGTCGGCAGTTGCCCTATGTGGACGAGGTGATCGTTACGGTGGCGAGTTCGAAGCTAATTCCGCCAAAGGCCGGTACCGGCGATACGGATCTCCAGGCCCGCGGTATTGCGTTGAAGAATTTTCCGTACCTCAAGAAGGCGGAAAAGCGGAACAACTACACCATCAGGCTGTGGCCCACCGCCAAGGGCGCCCATATGGCGCTATTTCCCAACATGAACCACTCCGATCCGGAATGGCGGAAGCTCTTCCGGGACGTGCGATTCCGGCGCGCTCTGTCGCTCGCGATAGACCGCCGGCAGATCAACAAGCTGATTTACTTTGGCTTGGCGTCGCCTACCGGCAACAGCGTTCTGCCGGAGAGCCAGGTATATAAGAAGGAATACGCCGAACGTTGGACCAAGCTGGACATCAAGAAGGCCAACGCGCTGCTCGACGAAATTGGACTCAGGAAAGCGGGGCCGGTGCGGCGGCTTCCCGATGGACGCCCGTTGGAGATCACGGTCGAGACCTCCGGTGAGGAATTGGAACAGACCGATATCCTTCGGCTGGTCAAGGACACCTGGGCGAAGATTGGCATCAAGATGCTGATCAAGCCCTCTCAGCGGGAGGTCCTGCGGAACCGGGTATTCGCCGGCTCGACACAGGTTGCCGTCTGGTTCGGCCTGGAGAACGGCATTCCGACGGCCGAATCGAGCCCGTCCGCATTGGCCCCGACCAGCCAGCAACACCTGCAATGGCCGAAATGGGGGCAGTATATCGAGACCCAAGGCAAGGCGGGTGAGCCGATCGACATGGAAGGCCCAAGGAAGCTGATGGAACTGAACAAGGCGTGGAACGTATCAACGTCCAAGGACGAGAAGGCCAAGATCTGGCACCGGATGCTCGATCACTTCACCGATCAGGTCTACACCATCGGTCTCATCTCCCGGGTCCCGCAGCCGGTCGTGGTCAACTTGCGTCTGCGGAACGTTCCCAAGAAGGCGATCTACAATTGGGAACCGGGCGCGCACTTTGGTGTGTACCGGCCCGATACCTTCTGGTTCGCCGGCAACTGATACCGACCGGACGGGTAGCTGGGAGGCGGGCCTGACATGCTGAACTATCTCGCGCGCAGGACACTGGTGATGGTGGTCACGCTGGCCGTCATCAGCGCGTTGGTGTTCATCATCGTAAACCTGCCCGAGGGCGACTACCTCTCATCCGTCATTGCCGAACTGGAGAGCCAGGGCGAGAACGTCGATCGGCAGAAGATCCAATTCCTGCGCGAGCAATATGGGCTCGATAGGCCATTGTGGCAGCAATATCTGGTCTGGGTCGGCGGCTTGCTGCAGGGTGATCTCGGCTTCTCATTCGAATTGGATTTGCCGGTTCAGGACGTATTGGGCGATCGAATATTTCTGACCCTCGTCGTGAATTTCTTTTCGGTGCTGTTCATTTACATCGTTGCATTCCCAATTGGGGTCTATTCGGCGACCCACCAGTACAGTTGGGGTGATTACGGCCTAACCTTCGTCGGGTTTTTGGGGTTGGCCACACCCAACTTCCTTTTGGCTCTCATTCTCATGTATGCCGCCAACCGGTTCTTCGGCACGTCCATCGGGACGTTGATGGCGCCGGAGTTTCTGGATCAGCCCATGTCCTTCGCCAAGGCGCTATCGATCCTCCAACACTTGGCGGCGCCGGTGATCATCATCGGCACGGCGGGAACGGCGGGCATGATCCGGCGGCTGCGCGCGAACCTTCTCGATGAACTCTATAAGCAATATGTGGTGACCGCCCGGGCCAAGGGCCTCTCCGAGGGCAGGCTGCTGGTCAAGTATCCGTTGCGCATGGCGCTCAATCCCTTTATCGCGGATATCGGCAATCTGCTGCCGCAAGTGGTGTCGGGATCGGTAATCGTCTCCATTGTCATGGGATTGGAGACGGTCGGTCCGCCGCTCGTCCGCGCGCTCCAGAGCCAGGACTTCTTCCTGTCCGGCGCGGTCCTGATGTTCGTCGCGGTGTTGACCGTGATTGGCATGTTCCTATCCGACTTGGCGCTCGCCGTTCTTGATCCCCGAATCCGCCTGACCGGGGGGGCGGCAAAATGAGCAACGGCGATCGGCATTTCGTCTCCTCGGAGCCGTTCAACCCGCAGCAAATCGAGGCCCTGACAGCCGAGCAGGAAAAATACTTCCTGGCGTCACAGTGGAAGATGATGTGGTGGCGGTTGAAACGTCACCGTCTTGCCGTCGCTTCGGGCATCGTGCTGGCGATCATGTACTTCAGTGTCCTGATCACGGAGTTTCTGGCTCCTTACGAACTGTCGGCCCGGAGCGAGGATTTCCTGCATGCCCCGCCGCAGGGCATTCACTTCTTCCATGAGGGCGATTTTGTCGGGCCCTTCGTTTATGGCTTGGATCAAACGCTGAACCTCGAGACGTTGCAGCGGGAGTATTCCGTCAACCGTGACGAAGTTCAGCCGCTTAGATTTTTCTGTTCCGGTGATCCCTACCGGTTCTGGGGCATGGTGGAGGCGGATTTCCATCTGGTTTGCCCGGCCGAAGACGGGACGTTCTTCCTTCTGGGTACGGATCGGCTGGGACACGACATGTGGTCTCGAATTCTTTATGGCGCCCGCATTTCGCTGACGGTTGGGCTGATCGGTATCACCCTCAGTTTTATTCTCGGCATTGTCATTGGCGGCCTCGCAGGCTATTTCGGCGGCTGGGTCGACAATTTGGTGCAGCGGGTGATCGAGATCCTTCGCTCGCTGCCGGAATTGCCCCTATGGATGGCGCTGTCCGCGGCGTTACCGGCCCGCTGGAGTCCGATTCTGGTCTATTTCGGCATCACGCTCATATTGGCGCTGGTCGACTGGCCGGGGCTGGCGCGCGCGGTTCGATCCAAACTGCTGGCGCTCAGAGAAGAAGATTTTGCGACAGCCGCCACACTCATGGGTGCGAAGCCGTCGCGGGTCATTGGACGTCACTTATTGCCTAACTTCATGAGTCACTTGATCGCCTCGGCGACCCTATCCATCCCGACGATGATCCTGGCGGAGACCGCACTCAGTTTCCTCGGGCTTGGTCTTCGTCCGCCGATCACCAGCTGGGGGGTCCTGCTCATCGAAGCCCAGAATATCGAGGCCGTGACGTTGTTCCCGTGGCTGATGACTCCCATGGTGCCGGTGATCATCGTCGTCCTCGCCTTCAATTTCCTAGGGGACGGATTGCGCGACGCGGCCGATCCCTATAAGTAGCCGCCTCGACGGCGGCGGGTCGGCCCGCTAGGTTTCGTCGATGAAATTTGACGATGTCCGTGCCGCATTGGACGGCATTCCGTATCTGGGTGTCGATGAGGGCTGGGAGCTTTACCGGTTCGTCGTCAACCATCGCCCCGAGCGGTGCCTGGAACTGGGCCATGCCCATGGCGTGTCGTCGGTCTATCTGGCCGCGGCCATGGAGGAGGAAGGCCGCGGACATCTCGATACGGTCGACCTGCTGACCGCCGGCGACCGGGACCCAAATCTTGAAAGGCTGCTCGAAAGGACGGGGCTCGGCAGCCGGGTCACCATTCACCGGGAAAAGAACTCATACACCTGGTTTCTGAAAAAGCAGATCGAGGCGCGTTCCGGGAACGGGGTGTGCGAGCCGTGCTATGACTTCTGTTTCATCGATGGGGCGAAGAATTGGACCATCGACGGGCTGGCCTATTTCCTGGTGGACAAACTCTTGCGGCCCGGTGGCTGGCTCTTGTTCGACGACTATACGTGGACGATGGGAAAACATCCCGGCCGGATGCAGAGCGACGGAATTACCGTGCGGAGCCTCAGCCAAGAGGAGGTGTCGGTTCCCCACATAGAGGCCGTCTACCGGCTGCTTGTCACCCAGCATCCGGACTACGGCAATTTCGAGGTGCAGGACAATTGGTGGGCCTGGGCCCAAAAATTGGGCGCACAAGCGGCCGGGACCGATCGGACCATCCGGGAGACCCGCATGAAATGGCATGAACGCGAGGAATTGGGCGCAAACGACTGACCTTGGTATTTTGGTCATGGCGGTTGTTAAGCGACAGGACCGTTCGTATATAATGGATTATGGAGGTGATCGAAATTCCGGGTAAGAATATCGGCGCACCGCTGCCAAGGGACAACTGCCCAGTTCCCGTCGTCGGCCCCGCGCTCAGGCCGTTGTTGATCGGCGTGGGCGTGTTCTTTGTCGTCCTCGGCGCCGTCGGCACCTTTATTCCCGGATTGCCGACGACAATCTTCCTGATTGTCGCCGCATGGTGTTTCGCCCGTTCGTCGACGCGATTTTACGGCTGGCTATACAGCCGGCCACGTTTTGGCCCGTTGTTGATCAATTGGGAACGGCACAGAGTCATCCCGGCCTACGCCAAGGCCTTGGCCATCGGTTCCATGACCGCAAGTTTGGTCTATGTGAGCCTGTTTGTGGCTCAGGATTGGGTGGCGCCGGCATTGATGTTCCTGGTCATGGCGCCGGTCTCGGTTTACATCCTCACCCGCGCCAGCCGGGTGCCCGCCTCAGAGCCTGCGCAACCACAGGCTGGTTTCAAGGGCCCCTTTGTTGAGGGGTAACCCTGCCGCCACCGTTTCCTCGAAGGAATTTTGCAGCCGCGTCACCGCGTAGTGGCTGGAAAACAGAATTTCGTACGCGCCGCCCTGAAGCAGCGCGGCGGCACCCAATTGCTCGTTGTACCCACGCCACGTCCAGGTGTCGGGGTAGGGGTCCGGCAGCAGAATGTCGTGGATGTGGATCAGAACACCGGACGGCAGGCGGGGCAGAACGGAGTTGAACAGGTAATCGACGTCGGTGCCGGGCATCAGGATGTGGCTGGAGTCGATGAACAAAATGTCCCCGGCTCCAAGTTCCCCGAACAACTCCGGGGGAACCTCATGGACCAGTTTAGAGACCGTCTCCACATCCAAGCCGTCAATCATTGCGCGTGGTCCCGGATCGACGGCGGTTATTCGGGTCGAAAGAACCCCGTCCCGGACCGCCCGTGCCATAAATCGGGTGGAGTGGCCGGAGCCGACTTCGATGATCCGTCGTGGCCGGAATTCACGCACCATGACGTAGGCGGCCACGGCGTCCATCCGGGGGAACCAATCCTGATCCCATCGAGGTTCCGGAGGATTGTTTTCGCCAATTTTTTCAATGGATTCAGTGTATTTTTTGATGTTCGATAAGAATTCCCGCTGGCGCTCGCCGGCGGCATTGAACAGTTCCTCGACGGCAGGATAGGCGGTCGCGCCCGGCGGCGGCATTTCCGCCGCATGGCGGTACGGAATGAAGTACCCCTTCGGCCGATTTCCCAGCACCGTCGAGATCGCCATATGGAGGAGCTTAAAAGCGGATCGGGCCAATTCCGGCACCCCTGCCGTTGAAGATGAGAGGGCAGGACGGCGTTGGGAAGCCGCCCATTCCGGCTGCGGCATTCAGTTGTAGATTCTTTTCTTCGTCCCGTGAACTGATATGATTCCGGGCAAACGGGACGGGGTTAAGAGCTGGGAGCGCGTGGCATGGCCGGCGAGGCAGACGAAGGACGGTCTTTGCGGCCGATCGATGAGATCGGCGCGCTGCTCGGCATTCCGGTGGACGCCCTTGAGTTCTACGGTACTCAAAAGGCCAAACTTTCCTCGAAATTCCTAAATCGCCTCGACGAGCAAACCGATGGCAAACTGATCCTCGTCACGGCGATGACCCCCACTCGCTATGGCGAAGGAAAGACGACCACGAGCATCGGATTGGCGGATGGTCTCTCAAGGATCGGTGAACGGGCAGTAGTTTGCCTCCGTGAGCCCAGCCTGGGTCCTGTCTTCGGCATGAAGGGCGGCGGGACCGGCGGCGGCAAGTCGACCATCGAGCCGTCGGACGACATCAACCTGCACTTCACCGGAGATCTCCACGCCGTAACGGCCGCGCACAATCTGTTGGCGGCGATGATCGATAATCACATCTATTGGGAAAACGGGGCCGACCTGGACTCCCGGCGGGTCAGTTGGCCGCGTGTCCTCGACATGAACGACCGTGCCCTTCGGCAGGTCGCCCTCTCACTCGGCGGGGTCTCAAATGGATTTGCCCGGGAAGGCGGTTTCGATATCACCGCGGCTTCCGAGGTCATGGCCATCCTTTGCCTTGCCGAAGGATTGGATGATTTCATCCAGCGGCTGTCCCGCATTGTCGTCGGCCGGACCCGGCAGCGGGAGATGATCACCGCCGGGGATATCGATGCTGCGGGGGCAATGGCCGTCCTGCTGAAGGATGCCATCCGGCCGAATCTGGTTCAGACCGCCGGGGGCACGCCGGCCCTGGTTCATGGCGGTCCCTTCGCCAACATTGCCCACGGGTGCTCGTCCGTCGCGGCGACGCGCGCGGGTTTGAAGCTCGCCGATTTTGTGGTAACCGAAGCCGGTTTCGGCGCAGATCTCGGTGCGGAAAAGTTTATCGACATCAAATCCCGGCTTACCGGTCTCCGCCCGTCGGCAGCGGTGATTGTCGCGACCATCCGCGCCCTCAAGTCCCATGGCGGGGTGGGATTGGACGACATTGAAAATGAAAACGTCGATGCCGTCACCGCGGGGTTTGCGAACCTGAGCCGCCATGCGGAAAACATGCGGAATTTTGGGCTTCCGGTGATCGTCACCCTAAATCGCTTCGCGGCTGATGGAGATGCCGAGGTGGCAAAACTGGCCGAACTCTGCGCGGCCAACGATATTCGCTTCGAGGAGTGCACCCACTTCGCGGACGGTGGCGCCGGCGCGGAAAGCCTGGCCCGCGCCGTCGTTGAGACGACGGCCGGGGAAGCGGCCGAGCCCAACTTTACCTACGATCTGGACGCCCCCATCGCCGAGAAAATCGGCGCCATTGCGCGCAAGATTTACCGGTCTGACGGAATCGAGCTTTCGACCGGGGCCGCTGCGCGAATTCGGGACCTGGAAGCAGCCGGGTGGGGCAATGTGCCGGTGTGCATCGCCAAAACCCAATTCAGTTTCTCGACCGACCCGAAAGCGCTCGGGGCGCCGACGAATTTTCCGTTCCCGGTGAGGGAAATCCGGCTCAGTGCCGGGGCCGGATTCATCGTCGCGGTCTGCGGCGACATGATGACCATGCCCGGGCTGCCGCGGGAACCGGCGGCCAATGGGATCTCAATTGGTTCGGACGGCGAGATCGTGGGGATGTCATAAGGCCGGCTGGGGTTCGGACCCGATTAGGGGATTCTCCTTTTTGCGCCCTCTCCCCCTGACGGGGGCGAGGGACCTTGTGCCGCGCCGTCCTCATCGCCGCAACACTCCCATGGTGGCTTAATCGGGTCCGGACCCTAGGTCGCCGGGGTCCAATCGAGCCCGATATTCACCGAGGGCGCCGAGTGGGTCAGCCGCCCCACCGATACGTAATCGACACCGGACGCCGCCACCGCCTTGATGTTGTCCAGGGTCACGTTGCCCGAAGCTTCGGTGGTGCAGCGGTTATCGATGATTTCGATGGCCCGGCGCATGTCGTCCGGGCTCATGTTATCCAGCAGGATGCGCTCCGCGCCCGATCCCGCGGCCTCGGCAACCTGCTCCAACGTGTCGCACTCCACTTCGACATGCTTCAGGCCGGCATCGATGGCCCGGCGAACCGCCTCGCTGATTCCGCCCGCGACCGCCACGTGGTTGTCCTTGATCAGCACGCCATCGTCGAGGCGCATGCGGTGATTGGTCGCCCCGCCGATCCGGGTTGCGTATTTCTCCAATTGCCTGAGGCCGGGAATGGTCTTGCGGGTATCGAGAAGCACCGTGTTTTCCGAGGCAATGGCGTCGGCGTAGACCCGCGTGAGGGTTGCAATGCCGGAAAGATGCTGGACGAAATTTATGGCCGTGCGTTCCGCGGCGAGAAGCTCACCCGCAGGACCGGAAATCCGGGCCAAGGCGGTTCCCGTTTCAGCCGCTTCGCCCTCGGCGACGAGTGCGTCGAATGAAATCTCAGGGGATAACTTTTCGAAAACCATCTCGGCGATCCGCAGCCCGGCGACGACAACGGGTTCCCGTGCCGCCATGACGCCCTCGAACTCCGTTTCCTCGGGGATGACGGCCCGGGACGTGATGTCGCCCCTGCCCACATCTTCGGCGATGGCCGCATCGACAATCCGGTTGACCTCGTCGGCATCAAGGTCGGCTGGCAGATTGGTGATCATAAGAATCCCGTATGCGGCGCAGGAATAGAAACTTGGCCCATGGAAACGGCAAGTCAAGGCCAGGGCGGTGGTTGAGTAAACGGCCCGCATTGGCCAAACTCCCGAGGCATAGTCTAGAACGGGAGATACGATGCCGGTCATCAAGGAACTCGACGCCCTCAAGGACGAAATGGCGTCCTGGCGGCAGGATATTCACGCTCATCCGGAAACCGCGTTTGAAGAGCACCGGACGTCGGATTTGGTGGCCGAAAAGCTGTCGGCGTTCGGCATCGAGATTGATCGGGGCATGGCGACGACCGGCGTCGTCGGTACGCTGGTCAATGGCGACGGACCCTCCATAGGCCTTCGCGCCGACATGGACGCTCTCGACATGCCCGAGCAGACCGACCTTCCGTACAAGTCCCAGGTGCCCGGCAAGATGCACGCCTGCGGGCACGATGGGCACACGACCATGCTGTTGGGCGCCGCCAAGCACCTCGCGGAGGCAAGAAATTTCAACGGCACCGTTCATTTCATCTTTCAGCCGGCCGAGGAAATGGCGGGCGGCGGCCGGGTGATGGTGGAGGAGGGACTGTTTGACAAGTTTCCCGCCGACACCGTCTACGGCATGCATAACTGGCCCAATATGCCGGCCGGCAAAATCAGCATCGGCGAGGGGCCGGGAATGGCATCGGCGGCAAAATTTGAGATCGTCGTCAAAGGGCGCGGCAGCCACGCCGCGGCGCCCCACCAGGGGATTGATCCGGTGGTGATCGGTGCGGAAATCGTCTCGGGACTTCAGACCATCTCAAGCCGGACCACTAATCCGATCGACGCCATCGTCGTATCGGTAACGCAGTTCCACGCCGGTGACGCAATGAACGTGATCCCCGATCAAGCGGTGCTGGGCGGAACGGTCCGGTCCTTCGCCCTGGATCCGGAGAAGACCATCAAACCGCAGATTGAGCAAATCGCCGGCGGCATCGCCTCGGCCCACGGCGGCAGTGCGGACGTCTCGTACGAGCAGCTCTATCCGGTGCTGGTCAATAACGGTCCGGAAAGCGAGATTGCCCGTTCGGTGGCGGTTGACCTGGTCGGTGACGAAAATCTGGAAGAGGCCTATCCGCCGACGATGGCGTCCGAGGATTTCGCGTTCATGCTGAATGAGCGGCCGGGCACCTTTGTTCGCCTAGGCGCCGGATTCCCGGACCGGGAAACATATCCGCTCCACAATACGCGCTACGAGTTCAACGACGAGATCCTCCCCATCGGGGCATCGTTTTGGGTGCGGTTGGTGGAGAAAGTGCTGGGTTAGGCGACGACGGGATCAGGCGTTGAGGTTTTCCTCATCGTCCCCGACTTCGACTGTTATCGGACAAATATTACCAAATAGTAATCGGCCAGACAGGCAGCGGTTAGACGGCAATAGTTAGTCTCAATTCTCAACGGCATTGGAATTTAAGCGAGTTTGCGCTTCCGATGCCCTGAAATTCCTTCGATTTCAAGGAGAATTGAGATGCGAAAACAACTCTTACATACACCGAAGTCAAAACTTCTCGCCGTAATGGCAATCACGGCTCTCGCGACCGGCACGATCGCCGGCGGGATCGCATTCGCCGACCAATTGGACCGGAAATCCGCGGCGAAATCCTCCGAAGCGGTGAAATCCGTCCAGGCCGTTCCCGTCCCGGCGATGGTAAATATCGCCGATGTGGTGGAGCGGGTGAGCCCTGCCGTGGTCACCATCCGGGTCGAGAAACGGGCTGCCGGTCCGGTGTTTTCGTCCGGCCGGATGCCGCCCCAATTTGACGAGTTCTTCCGGCGTTTCTTCGGCGAAGATGGAAGCCGGCAATTCGGAGTGCCCGAAATGCCCCAATTCCGGGGCGAGCCACGCGGGCCTCGGACCCAGGGGCTCGGCTCCGGCTTCATCATCGAAAAGGACGGGCTGATCGTCACCAACCATCATGTCATCGATGACGCCGACGAAATCACAGTCGTCATGCATGACGGTAAGAAGTACGAGGCCGAGCTCATCGGACAGGATGACAAGACCGATCTCGCGCTTTTGAAAATCGATGCCAAGCGTGATCTGCCGACGGTTTCATTCGGATCCTCCGACGAAATGCGGGTCGGCGACTGGATCGTGACAATCGGCAACCCGTTCGGCGTCGGCAAGACGGCGACGGTCGGAATTATTTCGTCCCGCGATCGTGACATCGGCGCGGGACCGTTTGACGACTTCCTGCAGATCGATGCGCCGATCAACCAGGGCAATTCCGGTGGTCCGGCCTTCAACATGCGGGGCGAGGTGATCGGGGTAAATACCGCCATCTTCTCGCCGTCGGGCGGCAACGTGGGTATCGGGTTTGCCATTCCCTCGTCGCTCGCCGAGACCGTCATCGAAGACTTGAAGGACGATGGGCGGGTCCAGCGGGGCTGGCTCGGCGTCCGGATTCAGGCCGTCACCGAAGAACTGGCGGCCAGCCTCGATCTCGAAGAATCCGCCGGCGCGCTGGTGTCCCGGGTGACCGATGACAGCCCGGCGGATGAGGCCGGACTGAAGCGGGGCGATGTGATCCTGGAGGTCAATGACAAGACCGTCGAGCGCCTCAAGGATCTGCCCCGGATCATTGGTTCCCTGCAGGCGGGGGATGAGGCCGAGATGAAGGTCTGGCGCGACGGTCGGAAGCGTACCATCGAGGTGCGTATCGGAAGCTCGCCCGAGGCCGAACCGGTTGCCAAGGCGGAGACCGGCGATGGGCTGGGCCTCGGCTTGGCGGCGCTGGACCCGCAGACCCGCCGCGCTTTCGGGCTGGACCGGGATACGGAAGGTGTCGTGATCACCGCCATCGAGCCCGGCAGTCCCGCGGCGCGCCAAGGGCTCGGCCGGGGCGACGTGATCGTCTCGGTCGCCGGCCAAGCGGTCGAAACCCCGGGAGATGTCGCCGATGCGATTGAACGGGCCGGCGCCGTTGACCGATCCGCGGTGCTGCTGCTTGTCGAGCGGCGGGGCAATGAGCGCTTCGTCGCGCTGCCCCTCCGCAAAGCCTAATACGGCCTCGGGACGGGGTAGACGGTGTCCGGCGCCCGATTGGGGCCGGGCACCGTCCCCTTTGAAGCCCAGGTGAAATCCGCCAAAATTTGAACTACCTTAGGGTAGCTCGGAGAATGAAAGCCGCCATGCGTATTTTGGTGATTGAGGATGATCTGGAAGCTGCCGACTACATGCGGCGGGGCCTGTCCGAGAGCGGTCATGTGGCTGATCATGCCGCCGACGGCGAGGAGGGCTATGCCCTGGCGGCCGAGGGCGGCTACGACGTTCTGGTGATTGACCGCATGCTACCCAAAATGGACGGTCTGAGCGTGGTCAGTCGGCTGCGCGCCGAAGGCATCGACGAGCCCATCCTGTTCCTGAGCGCCCTCGGCGACGTCGACGACCGGGTCAAGGGACTGAAGGCCGGCGGCGACGATTATCTCGTGAAGCCATATGCGTTCGCCGAACTGTTGGCGCGGATCGAGGCGCTCGTCCGGCGCCGCAATCCCGAGCAGGTGGAAACCCAACTGTCCGTCGCCGATCTGGAAATGGATCTGTTGAGCCGCCAGGTCAGGCGTGCGGGCGTGGATCTCACCCTGCAGCCCCGGGAGTTCCGCCTCTTGGAGTATCTCATGCGCCATGCCGGCCAGACAGTGACGCGGACCATGCTGCTGGAGAACGTCTGGGACTATCATTTTGATCCCCAGACCAACGTCATCGATGTCCATATCAGCCGGTTGCGGGCCAAGATCGACAAGGACTTCGGCCGGCAACTGCTCCATACGGTCCGGGGGGCGGGGTATTGTCTTCGTGAACCTTCCTAAGCTGTTCAAAACGTCGACCTTCCGGCTGTCGCTGATCTACCTATCGGTGTTCGGCGCCTCGGTTTTGTTGCTGCTCGGCTTCATTTACTGGTCGACCGCCCGGCTCACCACGTCGCAGACCGATGAAACCATCGCCGCGGAAATTACCGGCCTGTCGGAACAGTATCGCCGTTCGGGGCTGGTGGGGCTCGCCGATGTCGTTCGGGAGCGCAGCCGCAATCAACGCCAGAGCCTCTATCTGCTGACCGACGGCAACCGGTTCGTGATTGCCGGGAACTTGAACGCCTGGCCCGAGGTGGAAACCCAGCCGGGCGGATGGCTGGAATTTCCCTATCAGCGGCCCATCGGGGGCACGGTCGAAACTCATCCGGCCCGCGCGCGGCACCTGATCGTTCCCGGTGAATTTCAGCTGCTGGTCGGCCGCGACATCCACGGCCAGTCCGAGGTTATCGAGTTCATCCGCACCTCGCTCGCATGGGCGCTGGCGTTGACCTTGGCGCTGGGCTTGGCGGGCGGCATTCTCATGAGCCGCAACCTGCTGCGCCGCGTAGAGGTCATCAACCGGACCAGCCGGGAAATCATGGCCGGCGAATTGGATCAGCGAATCCCGGTCCGTGGCGCCAACGACGAGTTGGACCAACTGGCGCTTAATCTCAACGAGATGCTCGACCAGATCGAGCGGCTGGTGAACAGCCTCCGCGAGGTTACCGACAATATCGCCCACGATCTTCGCAGTCCCTTGAACCGGCTCAGAAGCCGTCTTGAAGTCACGCTCATGGGCGAGGGGAGCGCGGAACAATTCCGCGAGGCGCTCGAGGCGACGATCTCCGAAGCCGATGATCTTCTGGCCACCTTCAACGCCTTGCTAAACATCGCCAAGGCCGAGGCGGGGCAACTGGAGATTTCCCTGGAGACAATCGACCTCGGCCCGTTGATCGACGATCTCGCCGAACTCTATGAGCCGGCGGCGGCGGAGAAGGGCCTCAGCCTCTCGGCGGCGGTTCACGGGAGAATCGACTTTGCGGCCGACCGGCAGCTCCTGTCCCAAGCACTGGCCAATCTCATCGACAACGCCATCAAGTATTCGGAAACCGGCAGCGCCATCGTGATGCGTGCCGACCGGTCCGGGGACGCGGTCGAAATCTCGGTGACCGATTCGGGCCCGGGAATTCCCGAAAACGATCGCGAGCGGGTAACTCAGAGATTTGTCCGGCTCGAAGCCAGCCGCAACAGTACCGGCAGCGGCTTGGGCCTGAGCCTGGTCCGCGCAATTGCCCGCCTGCACGATGGAGAGCTGTACCTCGAAGATGCCCGGCCTGGTGTGAGGGCGTCCCTGCGTCTCCCGTCTCGAAACTCCGGGGAATAACCGTATACTCCGCACATGACCGGCGAGCTCAAATTCCGGCGTGACTTTGATGCCGAGTATGCGGTGATCGAGACGGTTTCGCCGTTGATCCGGCGCATTGTCGCCCGCAATCCCGGCCCGTTTACCTACAAAGGGACGGGGACCTATATCGTCGGGCATGGAGAGGTGGCGATCATCGATCCCGGTCCAGACCTGGAGGAACACATCGACGCCCAGCTGAAGGCGCTCTCCGTCGAGACCGTGTCGCACATCGTCGTTACCCATACGCACCACGATCATTCCCCGGCGGCCCGACCGGTGCGGGAGGCAACTGGCGCCATGACCTATGCCTATGGCCCCCACGGTTCGGGCCAGACGGGGGACGGCCCGACGCTGGAGGAAGGAGGAGACCGGGACTTCATCCCGGATGTGGAGGTCCGTGACGGTGATATCATCGAGGGAGAGGGGTGGAGCCTGGAATGCGTCTTCACGCCGGGCCATACCTCGAACCACATGTGTTACGCACTCCGGGAAGAGAACGCACTGTTTCCCGGGGACCATGTGATGGGCTGGTCGACCACGGTCATCTCCCCGCCGGATGGCGACATGGGCGCTTATTTGGCGAGTCTTCAACGTCTCACCGAACGGGATGAAGCCATCTATTGGCCGACCCACGGCCATCCCGTGGAAAATCCGAGGTCATACGTCCGGGCGTTGATTGGCCACCGCCGGCAGCGGGAGACCCAGATCACCAAGTGCATCGAACAGGGGTTGAATCAAATCCCCGAGATGGTTACTTCCATGTACCGGGGGCTCGATGAGCGGCTTATTCCCGCGGCCCGGCGTTCGGTTCTCGCCCACATTATCCATATGGTCGACACGGGCCGGCTGGTTTCCGCAGGAAAAGTTTCACCGGATGGGGAATACCGGCTGGCGTAAGTCATTTATCAGCGGGGCGGAGGCACGCCGTTGCTGATGGAGAGCATGCGATGAAGAAGATTATCTTGTGGTTCCTTGCGGGCGGTGTTGTCGGCACCGGTTTCGGGTTTGCGGTCGGCATCTTCGTGTTCCCGTTCATATTCCAGGCGAATATAGTTGCCGACGAAGCCATAGCCGACACCAAGGCCGTGGTCGCAACCGGCACATTCATTCACGCAAATCCCGCCGATCCGGTGCATTTCGGCTCCGGCAAAGTGACGGTGTTTGCCGACGAGGTTCACCTGGGCAAGGATTTCAACGTCGGTCCCGGACCAAAGTACCATGTCTATTTGTCGAAGGCGGCCGGCATCAAACGTTCGGCGGACGTCAAGGACGCCGAGTATTTCGACCTCGGCGGGCTTCGCGCCTTCAAGGGCAGCCAGAACTATGCCATCCCCGCCTCGGTGAACCTGAAGGACTTCAAGAGCGTCGTCATCTGGTGCGAGGCGTTCGGCGTCTTGATCTCGCCGGCCGTGCTGAACTTCAATAGCTGACCGGGCGACGGACATCAGGGGCGGTCTAATTTGGGCGGCTGCCCTCGGGTGCTAATGTCCGCTCCGGACAACAGTTGTCGATCGTGGGTGAGGAAATATGGCTATTGTAGGTGTCGATCGCGTGGTCTTCGGCGTCGAGAGCATGAAGAAGGCGCAGCAGTTCTATACCGACTTTGGGCTCAAGAAGATCAAGAGTTCGCCGAAGCATTCGATCTACGAAGCGTCCAATAAATCCCGCGTCGAGATCTTCCCGCGGACGGCGAAGCACCTGCCGCCGGCCATCGAGAAGGGCTCCACCATTCGGATTTTGGTCTGGGGCGTCGATACCCGGGACAACCTGAAGGCGCTCAAGGCCGATCTCGCAAGGGACCACGAAATCACCGAGGACGAGGAGGGCACATTCTATGTGACCGATCCGGTTGGATTGTGCCTCGGCTTCCGGGTCAGCCGGCGGATCAACGTGAAGCCCGTGATCATCCCGATGAACGGTCCGGAAAACGTCCACCGGGTTGACGAGCGCGCGATCTATTACGACCGCGCCAAACCGGTGGGAATTGGTCACATCGTCTTTAATGTCCCTGACCTGAAGGCGATGGAAAACTTTTACCGCAAGCGGCTGGGATTCCACCTCACCGACCGCTACACCGGCCGCGGTGTGTTTCTCCGGTCGGCCATCCGCGCCGGACACCATCAAGTGTTTTTCCTTCACGACGATGCGCCGGGCCTAAACCATCTGGCCTTCTCGGTGCGCGACGTCAGCGAGATGATCGGCGGCGGCCAGCATATGCAGAAGAACGGCTGGGAAACCGCTGTCGGACCCGGCCGGCATATCGTCTCGTCGTGCTACTTCTGGTATGTCCAGAGCCCCGTCGGCGCCCCCAACGAATATTTCTGCGATGAGGACTTCTGCACCGAGAACTGGAAGCCCAAGAGCTACGACCCCCATCCCGATACCTTCGCCGAGTGGTTCCTGACCGGCTTGCCCAAGGGCAAGCGTCTGCCGCCCACCCGGACCAAGAAGGATGTGAAGGACGCCAAGGGCCGCGTCTCACGGGTCAAGGCGGCACGGAAACAGTCCGAGGTCAGAGGTTAGTCGGCAGCGGTTGCCTCGCCGGGCGCCCCTGATCGCCTGCGGGATGAAATGGACATGGCGGCGTCCATGCGATCCGTGCTCGCCGAAACGGTCCCGGCCAAGTAAAACGCTTCCATGAGCGACACAACACCCATACCGGTCCCTAACCCCGCATTGCGAACCCGCGAGGGCTATGCGGCTTGGGTCACCGAGCGAATCCGCTACAACGATCTCGACCCCAACAACCATGTCAACAACATCGCCATCAACCAATTCTTCGAGGACGGCCGGGTCGATTTCCGTAACGCCAAGATGCCTGGCGAGGCCGTGGATATTCTCGCCGGCTTCGTGGTGGTGAAATTCACCGTGGAATATGTATCGGAGTTGAGCTACCCGGGTGAGGTTGATGTGGGAACTGTCGTTCTGCGGGTCGGCGGCAGTTCCTATACGATGGGACAGGGGATATTTCAGGGAGACAGATGTATCGCCGTCGCCGAGACCATCACCGTGTACGTGGATGCGGAGACGCGGAAGGCGTCACGGATCGAGGGGGATTTGCGGACCGCGCTGGAAGATAACTTGCTGACTTCCTAGTCGATTGACCCGACGCCGTTGCGCCGTTTGGCGGCCCGTTCCCGTGCCGCGTCCCCGAAGGCCTCGAACAGCTTTTTCGACAGTTCATGTTCGCCGGGCTTCCATTCAGCGTGCCATTGCACACCGGCGGCAAACGATTTGGCGTCCACTAGGTTAATTCCTTCGATGACCCCGTCCGGCGATACGGCTTCCACGTCCAAGCCGTCCGCAAGCCGGTCCACGCCCTGACCGTGCAGCGAATTGACCATCACCTCGTCCTTGCCGACGATGGAATGAAACAGGCCGCCGCTCGCCAGTTTGACGATGTGTTTGAGACCCATGACGTCTTCGGTGGTGACGTCGTCACCCCGCGGCATCCGGTGGTCCATCTTGCCGGGCAGCAAATGAATCCGGTAGTGCAGGCTTCCGCCGAGCGCGACATTCATCTCCTGCAGGCCGCGGCAGGTTCCGAAGACCGGCACACCGGCATCGATGCAGCCGCGGATCAGCGGCAGGACCATTTTGTCCCGATCGGGATCGATGGGTTCGTCGTCGGGAAACGGCGGCCCCTCGTAGTGATGAGGCTCGATGTTCGCGCGCCCGCCGGTGAGCAGCAGTCCGTCGATCTGTGTGCAGGTTTCCTTGACGTCGAGGTCATGCGGGCGGGAGGGCAGGAGGACCGGCATCGCGCCGGCGAACATTGCCGCCGCCTCAGGGTAGTTCAGGCCGATGTAATGGGCCTGGTGACTGCGGCCGGTAATCTCCATGACACTGGTGGAAATTCCGACGAGGGGTCTCGGCCTGGGGCTGGACATTCGATTTGGCTATCACTTCAGCCGGGAAGCGGCAAGCACTTGGCCCCGATCGGCGAGCTAATTTTTCATGCGGTCGGATTTTGACCTTGGGCAGGTCTGTCAGGGCCTGCCGTGCCATTGATGACGCTGGCGGTAGGCGCTTGAGGCGTGTTGGGGGCGAACCG
>LXNI01000723.1_pt1 | contig 35627 bp, 28 predicted proteins | sample 809091 | NCBI WGS metagenome assembly LXNI01 (sample SAMN04870527, study PRJNA318959) | sponge metagenome | biome: 01000161; feature: marine sponge reef; material: water | host: Sarcotragus foetidus | place: Greece: Milos, Mediterranean Sea | collected 2013-05-29 | depth 5-7 m
ACGCCGGCCGCGAGCCCGTACAGCGAGTCGTTCGCCTTGGCGACCGCGTCGTCCGCGTCGTCGAAGGGGATCACCGCCGCCACCGGGCCGAAGATCTCCTCGCGGGCGATGGTCATTCCGGGATCCACCTCGCTGAAGACGGTGGCGGTCACGAAGTTGCCGCGGCCGTTCACCTTTACCCGGTCGCCCCCGGCCACCAGGTTCGCGCCGTCGCGCCGGCCGCTCTCGATGTACCCCATCACCCGGTTGAGCTGCTCTTCGCTCACGATCGCCCCCAGTCGCGTGGTGGGAGCCATCGGGTCGCCTACCGTCGCCTTCCCGGCGAGCCCCTTCAAACCGTCCACGAACTCGTCGTGCACCGCGCTCTCGACCAGGATGCGGCTTCCCGCCGCGCACACTTCGCCCTTGCCATAAAACACGCCCATCGACACGCCCTTCACGGCGCCACTGAGATCCGCGTCGGCGAAGACGATGTTGGGCGACTTGCCGCCCAGCTCCAGCGAGACCTTCTTGAGCGTCCCCGCCGCCTCGTGCATGATGGTCCGGCCCACCTCGGTCGAACCGGTGAACGAGATCGCGTCCACGCCGGGGTGCCGCACCAGCGCCGCCCCCGCTGTCTCCCCGAACCCGGGCACGACGTTCAACACACCCGCCGGGAAGCCCGCCTCCGCCGCCAGCTCCCCAAAGCGAAGCGCCGTCAACGGGGTCTGCTCGGCGGGCTTGAGTACGACCGTGTTCCCGCAGGCCAGCGCCGGAGCGACCTTCCACGCCGCCATCGACAAAGGAAAGTTCCACGGGATGATGGCGCCCACCACCCCCACCGGCTCGCGCAACGTGTAGTTGAGGAAGGGGCCCGGGACGGGGACGGTATCGCCCTGCACCTTGTCGGCCAACCCGGCGTAGTAGCGGAGCGTCTGGGCCACGCTCGGGACATCGATGCGGCGCGCTTCGAAGTACGGCTTGCCGTTGTCCCGCGTCTCCAGCAGCCCGAGCTCGTCGGCGTTCGCCTCGACCAGGTCGGCCAGATTCCACAGCAGGCGCGACCGCTTGTGCGGGTTCATGCGCCGCCATTTGCTGTCGGCGAAGGCTGCGCGCGCCGCCCGAACCGCGCGGTCGACATCCGCCGCGCGTGCCTCGTCCACCTCGGCGATCACCTCGTCGGTGGCCGGATTCACCGTCGCGAACCTGCCGCCGCCCTCCGCGTCGGCCCACTCGTTGCCGATCCAGAGCCGGGTGCGGATCTCGTCCTTCATCTGTGTCTCCGACACCGGCCGTCAGCTGCCCGAGAAGTCGGGTCTGCGCTTCTCGACGTACGCGTTCAGTCCTTCGCGCGCGTCATCGCTGGCGAAGAGCTGCTGCTGCAACTCCCGCTCCAGCGCGAGTGCCGTCTCGAAGGGAATCTCGGCGCCAGTCTGCACCGAGCGCTTGATGAGGCCGACTGCCTTGGAGGCCCGGTTCGGGGGACAGAAGCCGCGCGCGTAGTCGAGCACCTTCTCCATGAACTCGTCGAGCGAGTCCGTCTCCCACACGTCGTTGACGATGCCCATATCCTTCGCGTCGTCGAACCCGAAGGTCTTGCCGGTCGCCATGAGTTCGATCGCGCGCGATTTGCCCACGAGGCGGGTCATGCGCTGGGTCCCCCCGGTGCCGGGGAGCACGCCCAGGTTGACCTCGGGGAGGCCGCACATGCTGCGACCCGCCCGCGCGATGCGGATGTCGGCCGCCATGGCGATCTCGAGGCCGCCGCCCACCGTGTGCCCGTTGAGCGCGGCGATGGTGAGCTTGGGGGTGTGTTCCAGACGGTTGAGGGTCTCGTTGGCGTGGAGGCAGAAGCAGTACTTGAAGCCGGTGGTCACCGTTGCGAGCATCCCGATGTTGGCGCCGGCGGAGAAGAACTTCTCGCCGTTCCCGGTGAGGACGATCACGTGGATGTCGTCGGCGAAGCGCGCCTTCAGGATGGCGTCGTCCAGCTGGCGCATCATCTCGTGGGTGTAGGTGTTCGCGGGTGGGTCGACGAGGGTGATCAGGGCGACGCCGCCGCCGGCGTCGGAGTAGCGAACGAGGGTCTTGTCGGACATGAAGGTATGGATCCTGTAGGTGGTTCGATTCCGCGGGCGATTGGGCCTGCGGATGTGGCGGAGGAGGCCCGCGGCAGAGGGTGCCGCCGCGTTCGGGACCGGTGACAAAGATAACATGGGATCCGCACGGTGCCGGACGCGACCGGCGGCGGCGTTGGTCGCGTTACATTACACGGATGCGAATACACCTACCAGCGCCGCCGTGGGCCGGGGGATCCCTCCCGCGCCGGGGGTGTGCCGCCGTGATCGCCGTGGCGCTGTTGGCCGGGTGCAGAGAAACGCTCACCGAGGTGGAATCCGGGATCGTCGAGTCCGGGACCTGGCCGGCGCTCAAGATCGAACAGGTGCTGCCGAGCATTGCGGACCTGATCGGGACCGGCCACCCCGGTGCCGAGGCGATTGCGGTCGTGGAGCGTTGGGAGTCCAGTTGGGACCACGGTATGACCGTCGGGGGAGACCTGCGGGAAAAGATCTACGTCGAAGCCGGCGCGCTGTCGTTGGTCGTCGACTCGGCAGCCGCGCGGGTCGCCACGGAGTCGGTGCGGGGCGCTCTGGGCGAGGTGCTCCAGTTCGGCGGGTCCCTGCCGCCACATCTGGCACGGCGAATTCAAGAGGCCGAGCTTTTGGTGGAAAGAGCCGAGAAGGCGAGTGCGATGGAAGACTGGCCGGCTGTGGGATTGAACGCCCTGCGAGCTGCCGACGCCCTGCGTGAGACGTCCCCGCACACCGCGGCCCTCACGCTCGTGGAGGCGGCCGAAGACGCACTGGGGCCTGCTCCACCGGAGGTCGGCGGCGAATCCGCGGGCACGGCGCGCGCTCGCCGTCTGGCGTGGTGGAGTCGGATCGCCATCCAGCGGGAGAGGTACTCTCTGGCCATCCAGCGGGGGTATTACGCCTGCCTTCTGCTCGGTGTGAGACCGTCTTGACCCCAAACGGAGCCGGCGCCCGACAGGTGGGCGCGCCTTGCCAGCCCGGTGCCTCACCGCTCTCGGTGCTCGGGCGGCTTTCTCCACGGACTGCTAGATTATTCAGGCCCTGCCGAACGTACTCCATCAAGAGGCTGCCCCAGTCGCCGTTGCGACGAGCAGCCGGGTTGCGCCCGAACCGGCGCGACACCCTTCCAATGGAGTCCCGGCACGGTAGACACTGGGGAAACACGATGAACAGCATCCAATCGGCGGTCGCGAACAGGCTTGGCCCGGGACCCCTGGCGTTTCTGACCCTGTCCATGCTGGCCGCTCCGGTCGCGGGACAGAAGCAGGTCGTGCGCGTGCCCGTGACGGGTACGGTGGAGATGGGACTCGCTCCCTTTATCGAGCGGGTCATCGAGGAGGCCGAGGCCGGGGGCGCCGCCGCGGTGGTCCTGGACATCGAGACGCAGGGGGGACGGGTGGACGCGGCGTTGCGTATCACGAGCGCGGTCAGCAGGTCGCGGGTGCCGGTCTACGCCTTCGTGAACATGTACGCGTATTCGGCCGGGGCGATGATCGCGCTCTCCACCCGGCGCGTGCTGATGCGCGAGGGCGCGGTGATGGGGGCCGCGACGCCGGTGGACGGGAGCGGGACCAAGGCGTCCGAGAAGATGGTGTCCGCCATGCGGGCCCAGATGCGCGCCATGACCGAGGCCCAGGGTCTCGACCCGGCGGTCGCCGAAGCGATGGTCGACGAGGAGCTGGCCATCGCCGGGGTGGTCGAGGAGGGCAAGCTGCTGACGCTCACCACGCAGGAAGCCGTCGATCTGGGCTACGCGACGGCGGTGGCCGACTGGGAGGGGGTGCTGGCCGCCCTGGAGCTCCCGGCGACCGACGTCAACGAGGCGTCCGTCAACTGGGCGGAGCGCATCGTGCGCTTCTTCACGAATCCGGTGATTGCGCCCTTCCTGCTGTCGCTCGGCTTCCTCGGGCTCCTCGTCGAGGTCAAGACGGCGGGGTTCGGGCTGGCGGGTGCGGCCGGGCTGATCTCGCTGGCCCTGTTTTTCGGTGCGCACCTGCTGATCGGACTGGCCGGGGCCGAGGACATCATCCTTGTGGGCGTGGGGGTCGTCCTGGTTCTGATTGAAATCCTGGTGGTTCCCGGTTTCGGCATCTTCGGGATCGCCGGGATCGCGGCACTCCTGGGCGGCCTCTTCATGGCGCAGATCGGTAGTTTTCCTACCCGGGCGGATCTGGCGCAGGCCGGCTCCGTGCTCCTGGCCGCGATGGCTCTGATCAGCATGGCCGCATGGTCGCTGCTGCGACACCTTCCGGGCAGCTGGCGGTTGCGGCGCAGCGGCGTCATCCTGGGCGAGTCCACCGACCGCGACGAGGGCTACACCTCGGCGGAGGTGCGTGCCGAACTGGTGGGGGAACAGGGGGTCGCGATCACCGACCTGCGGCCAGCCGGCGTAGGTCTGTTCGGGGACGAGAGGGTGGACGTGGTCTCGGAGAGCGAGTGGATCGAGGAAGGCACCCGGATCCGCGTGATGAGCGCCGAGGGATACCGCCACGTCGTACGTGCCGTGAATTCCGGACGGGCGGCTGGTTCCGAGTGAGCCGCCTCCGCGCCGGCATGATGTCAAATCAACCGTAAAGGACGAAACTCCGCATGGACCCGACCCTGATCACCACATTCGCCCTGCTCTTCGCGGGCTTCCTCGCCATCATGGTGCTCCTGTGGGCCGTGCCGGTCCGCCTGTGGATCGAGGCGATTTCCTCTCGCGCCAGCGTCGGCCTGGGCAGTCTGATCGGGATGCGCCTGCGCAAGGTGAGCCCCCCGGCCGTGGTGCGGCCGCTGATCGCCGCGACCAAGGCCGGGTTGCCGCTCGATGTGTCGCACCTGGAGGCGCACTACCTGGCCGGAGGGAACGTCGACCGTGTCGTGCGCGCCCTGATCAGCGCGGACAAGGCCACGATCGAACTCCCCTTCCAGCAGGCCGCGGCGATCGACCTGGCGGGCCGCGACGTCTTCGAGGCCGTGCAGGTATCGGTCAACCCCAAGGTGGTGCAGACGCCGCGGGTGGCCGCGATGGCCAAGGACGGGATCCAGCTGATCGCCATCGCGCGGGTCACGGTGCGGGCGAACATCAACCGCCTCGTGGGCGGCGCCGGCGAGGAGACCATCCTGGCGCGCGTGGGCGAGGGAATCGTCTCGACGATCGGTTCCGCCGACACCCATAAGAAGGTGCTGGAGAACCCCGACGCGATCTCCAAGACGGTGCTGCACAAGGGCCTGGACTCGGGAACCGCCTTCGAGATCCTCTCCATCGACATCGCCGATGTGGATGTGGGCAAGAACATCGGTGCCGAACTGCAGACGGACCAGGCGGAGGCCGACAAGCGCATCGCGCAGGCCCGGGCCGAGGAACGCCGTGCCATGGCGATGGCCGCGGAGCAGGAGATGAAGGCGCGCGTGGAGGAGATGCGCGCCGAGGTCATAGCGGCCGAAGCGCAGATCCCGCTCGCGATGGCCGATGCCTTCCGCAGCGGCAACATGGGCATCATGGACTACGCCAGGTACCGCAACGTCGAGTCGGACACCCACATGCGGAGGGCCATCGCCGAGGGTGATCCGGACGAGTCGCCGCCGACCAACTGAGGCCTTTCCGTGGATATCCGATTCATCGCGATCATCTTCGTGGTCGCGGCGCTTATGGAGATGATCTCCAAGGCGTTGAAGAAGTCAAGGGAGGCGGGGCTCGAGGAAGAGGAGGTGCCCCGCAGGCCGGCGGACCCGCTGGCCGGAGTGCTCGAGGAGATGCAACGGCTGCCGCGGGGTGATGAGAGCGGATCTGAGGTGTTGCAGGAGGCGGACGACTACGGAATCAGCGACAGGCGGACCCGTGAGCCTGAAGTGATTCCGCGTGTGCGGGAGCCGCGAGGCGAACCGGTCGCGCCGACTCGATCAACGCCGTCGCCTGGGAGGCCGGGTGCGGATACAATGGTGCCGCTTCCGCCTCGCAGACGGGTTCCTGAACCGGTGACCCTGCGCGGCCAGGTTGAGCGGTTGTTCGAGCCACCGCCTGCCGTGCCGGTTGTCGTGCCGGACCCGCCTGCGCAAGAGGCCCCGGTGGTTCCGTATCGTGACAGGTCGGCCAGGCCGATCGAAGTGCGCTCCCGTGAGGCCCGGGATCTGGCGGAGCGCGCCTGGACCGGGGAGCGGGCCGCCACCGACGCCGCGCCGAAGCCGGGAGGCGACACGAAACGCCAGCGCGCGGAGACGCAGCGGGGAGGGGAAGGGGGAGTCCTGGATCTGGGTTCGGTACGCGGCCTGCGGCGGCTCGTGGTGGCACGCGAGGTGCTCGGTCCGCCGCTGGCGCTCCGCGACTCAGACCTTTTCGGGGACCGGTAGGAGCGGAGCCGTCAAGGCGGCTCCGGGCACCAGCTACTCCGCGGCCAGCCTCCTCAGCACCGTGTGCAGGATGCCGCCGTTGCGGTAGTACTCGACCTCGACGTCGGAGTCCAGCCGCACCGTGGCCGTGAAGTTGACCGACGATCCATCACGCCGCGTGGCGCGAACCGCCACCTCCCCACCCGGCTCCAGCCCCCCCGCGATCCCGGTCACGTCGTAGACCTCGAACCCCGTCAGGCCGAGCGTCTCGGCGCCCTCCCCCTCCGCGAACTCCAGCGGCAACACGCCCATCCCCACCAGATTCGAACGGTGGATCCTCTCGTAGCTCTCGGCGATCACCGCTTTGACCCCCAGGAGGTACGTCCCTTTCGCCGCCCAGTCCCTGGAACTCCCCGTCCCGTATTCCCGCCCCGCGACCACGACCAAGGGCGTTCCGGCGGCGCGATAACGCTCCGACGCCTCGAAGATCGTCGTCATCTCGCCGCTGGGGACGTGCACCGTGTAGCCGCCCTCCTTGTCCTCGAGCATCAGGTTGCGGAGGCGCACGTTGCCGAAGGTGCCGCGCATCATGACCTCGTGGTTTCCGCGCCGGGACCCGAAGGTGTTGAAGCGGATGGGGGGCACGCCCTGGTCCTGCAGGTAGCGGCCGGCCGGTTCGTCGCGCGGAATCGCGCCGGCTGGTGAGATGTGGTCGGTGGTGGTGGTGTGGCCCACGAGCGCCAGTGCGTGGGCGCCGTTAACGTCGGCGAGCGGTGGGGGCTCCGGGCCCATGTCCTGGAAGAAGGGGGGATTGCGGATGTAGGTGGATTCCGGGTCCCATTCGTAGAGGTTGCCCTCTTCGGGGAGCGGCAGGGCCTGCCAGTGCTCGTCGCCGTCGAAGACGCTTGCGTAGCGTTCGCGGAACATCTCCGGCTTGAGCGAGGAGGCTACGGTGTCGCGCACCTCTTCCGGGGTGGGCCAGATATCGGCCATGAAGACCGGGCGGCCATCGGCGGAGCGGCCGAGCGGCTCGTTGTAGAGGTCGATATCGATGCGGCCGGCGAGCGCGAAGGCCACGACCAGCATCGGCGAGGCCAGGTAGTTGGCGCGCACCAGCATGTGGATGCGGGCCTCGTAGTTCCGGTTGCCGGAGAGGATTGACGCCACGACCAGGCCGTGCTCGGAGACCGCCTCGGCAATCGGACCGGGAAGGGGGCCGCTGTTGCCGATGCAAGTCGTGCAGCCGTACCCGACCAGGTTGAAGCGCAGCTCCTCCAGGTACTGCATGAGCCCGGCGGCCTCGAGGTAGTCGGTGACGACCTGGGAGCCGGGCGCCATGCTGGTCTTCACCCAGGGCATGACCTCCATCCCCAACGCGCGCGCCTTCTTCGCCATGAGGCCCGCGCCGACCATCACCGACGGGTTCGAGGTGTTGGTGCAACTCGTGATCGCGGCCACCACGATCGTGCCGTCGCCGATCTCCACCGCGCGACCGTCCATCTCGATCTCGACGGCGCGGCGGCGGGTGGTGGCCACAGCGGTGCCGCCACCGCTTCCGTTCGCGCCTCCGCCGCCCAGGGAGAAACCGGAGGGGACCAGCGCGGGGAGGTCGCGCGCGAAGGCGGGCCGGATGTCGGTCAGGTCGATGCGGTCCTGGGGGCGCTTCGGCCCGGCCACGCTGGGCTCGATGGTGGAGAGGTCCAGTTCCAGCGTGGAGGTGAACTCGGGGTCGGGGGTGTCGTCGGTGCGGAAGAGTCCCTGTTCGCGGCTTATCCGCTCGACCCGCTCGACCATCTCGGCGCTTCGGCCCGTGCCGCGCAGATACGTCAGCGTCTCCGCGTCAACGGGGAAGAAGCCCACCGTCGCCCCGTACTCGGGGGACATGTTGGCCAGGGTGGCCTTGTCGGGCAGGGTGAGCCCGGAGAGCCCTGCGCCGTAGTACTCGACAAAGCGGCCCACGACTCCGTGCGCGCGCAGGACTTCGGTTACGCGCAACACCAGGTCGGTCGCGGTGGCCCCCTCGGGCAGGGCGCCCGTCAGCTTCACGCCCACCACCTCGGGCAGCAGCATGTAGTAGGGCTGCCCCAGCAACACCGCCTCGGCCTCGATCCCCCCGACCCCCCAACCCACCACGCCCAGCCCGTTGACCATCGTGGTGTGCGAGTCCGTCCCCACCACCGTGTCGGGGTAGGCCAGGAAGGCCCCGCCATGCTCGCGCCGATGAATCACCGACGCCAGGTACTCCAGGTTGACCTGGTGCACGATCCCGGTTCCCGGCGGCACCACGCTGTAGTTCTCGAAGGCCTCCTGGGCCCAGCGCAGCAGGGCGTAACGCTCGCGGTTGCGCTCGTATTCGCGCGCCACGTTCTTTTCGAAGGCGTAGCCGGTCCCGAAGAAGTCGACCTGCACCGAGTGGTCGATGACCAGGTCGGCGGGGACCAGCGGGTTGATGCGCGCGGGGTCGCCGCCCATCTCGCGGATGCCGTCGCGCATGGAGGCGAGGTCCACGATCGCGGGTACGCCGGTGAAGTCCTGCAGCACGACCCGGGTGGGCATGAAGGGGAAGTCCGCGCCCGCGTTGGACGGGCTCCAGGCGGCGACGGCCTCGACGTGTTCGGGGGAGACGTAGCCGTCGCCCGCGTTGCGCAGCACGTTCTCGAGGAGGACGCGGATTGAGAAGGGGAGGCGGTCGAGCGTGGCGAGGCCTTCGTCTTCGAGGCGGCTCAGGCGGTAGAAGGAGGTGGGGCCTTCGGCGAGGTCGACGGTGGCGAGGGCGCCGAAGGGGTCGGTGGGTCGGGAGGGCATCGGCTACTGCTCCAGTTTGCGGTCGGACAGTGGAGGCTGGTGTTTCTCGAAGGATAGCGGAGGTGGGCAAGGGCTGACAGCCACCGCGCCCCTTCACCCGAATCGCCAACCAGTCTAGAATGGTTGTCCCGACTCCTGGCCGAGGTGGCGGAACCGGTAGACGCGAAGGTCTCAAAAACCTTTGCCCTTGCGGGCGTGAGGGTTCGAGTCCCTCCCTCGGCATTTGCGGGGCCCAGGCGGGCCGCGCGGTCGAAGTCCGTGGGCGTGCTGTCCACAGGAACCGGACGTCAGGGCCCCGGCCGGAGAGCCTTTCTGGGTGGGTCCCGGCCCGGTTATCTTCTACCCCTGGACATGTGAAGTGCGCCGCGCCGCCGGGAACGCGGGCCACGCGCTTGAAGATCCCAACCGTGGAGGATAGAGCATGAATATCAAGAAACTCGCGGCGGTCGGTCTGATGGTTGCCGGCGCCCTGGCGGTCGTGGCCTTCCGGTCCATGGATGCGGACATGGGAGCCGACCCCGAACTCCACGTCTACAAGACGCCCACCTGCGGATGCTGCGGCAAGTGGGTGGATCACATGAAGGAGGCCGGCTTCAAGGTGCGCGTGGAAGATGTGGATGTCGAGGAATTGTGGGGGGGCGTGAAGGTCCGCCATGGAGTCCCGCGGGAGCTTTCAACCTGCCACACCACGGTGGTCGGAGACTACGTGATCGAGGGCCACGTGCCCGCCGGCGTGGTCAAGCGGTTCCTGGAAGAGGCCCCCGAGGTGAAGGGCATCAGCGTGCCGGGGATGCCGATGGGCTCACCCGGGATGGAGGGGCCCAATCCGCAGCCTTACGTGGTCATCGCCTTTGACGGCGAGGGCAACCGGACGGTATACGAAGAGGTCGATCCCCGCGAATCGCGGTAGCTGCCGAGGCGATTCTTCGCAGAGGGTCCCGCCGACCCCCCCACCCCTTCTCCGGTACCCTCGTTCTCTAGTAGAATAAGGGCTGGACTTCACCCACCAGCCCCCTTCACCCGGCACTCCGCCGCCCCCCGGAGACCCAATGTCCGACCACGATAGCAGAAACACCCTCAGCATCACCGACAACCGCACCGGACGGCAGTACGAAGTCGACGTCCTGGACGGCGATGTCATCCGCGCCCTGGATCTGCGCCAGATCAAGGTCAATGACGGCGATTTCGGAATGATGGCGTACGACCCCGGCTTCACCAACACGGCCTTCACCACCAGCCGGATCACCGATGTCAAGGGTAGCAAGGGGATTCTCGAGTACCGCGGGTACCCGATCGAGCAGCTGGCGGAGCGGTCGACCTTCCTCGAGGTGTGCTACCTGATTCTGAACGGGGAGCTGCCCACCCAGGCGGAACTCGACGAATTCGTGCACCAGGTCACCTACCACACGTACGTGCACGAGAACGTCACGACCATCCTTCAGGGGTTCCGCTACAACGCGCACTCCATGGGGATGATGATCTCGACCGTGGCGGCGCTGTCCACCTTCTACCCCGAATCCAAGCAGATCGACGACCCCGCCAACAGGCGCGCGCAGATCGTGCGTCTCCTGGCCAAGATGCCCACGCTGGCCGCGTACACCTACCGGCACCACAAGGGGCTGCCCTACGTGTACCCGGAGAACGAGCTTTCCTACACGGCCAATTTCCTGAACATGCTCTTCCGGATCGGCGGCAGCGAGTACCAGCCGCCCCCGGCTCTGGTGCGCGCGCTGGACATCCTCTTCATCCTGCACGCGGACCACGAGCAGAACTGTTCGACCACCGCCATGCGGGTGATCGGGAGCTCGCGTCCAGACCCATACTGCGCCATGGCCGGGGCGATGGCCGCGCTCTACGGACCGCTGCACGGAGGTGCCAACGAGGCGGTGCTGCGCATGCTGGTCGAGATCGGCTCGACGGACAACATTCCGGCCTTCATGGAGAGCGTCCGGCGCGGCGAGCGGCGGCTCATGGGGTTCGGCCACCGCGTCTACAAGGCGTACGACCCGCGCGCCACGATCATCAAGAAGGCGGCTGACGATGTCTTCGAGGTCACCGGCCGCAACCCGCTCCTCGACATCGCGTTGGAGCTCGAGAAGATCGCGCTGCAGGAAGAGTACTTCGTGAAGCGCAACCTGTATCCCAACGTCGACTTCTACTCGGGGCTCATCTACCAGGCGCTGGGCTTCCCCGTCGAGCTCTTCCCGGTGCTGTTCGCGATCCCGCGCACGGTCGGGTGGCTCGCGCAGTGGGAGGAGATGGTGGTGGACCGGGAGCAGAAGATTGCACGGCCGCGCCAGGTGTTCAAAGGCCCCGCGAAGCGGGACTACGTGCCGATGGGGGAGCGCGGCTGAGTGGGGCGCAGTCCGTCGAGGGGCCGAGCGCGGGCGTCGTCGCGCCGTTGTGGTCCCCCTCCACGTGAAGATTGGTGGAGCCTTCGTGGCGCTGCGGGGTATGGCAGGCAAGGTCACATCCAAACAAGGGAGCCCGTCATGTCCGGTCTTCAATCAGGTCTTCGGAGCCTTTCGAACCGCCAACTCCTTCTCTCCGCGTCGTTTCTGACCGTCGCCCTGGCCGGTTGCATGGGGACCGGGGCGAGAGCGGACAACCCCATGGAGGAGGGTCAGGCGGACGCCGAGGAGGTCGAACTGCTGGTTCGGAACCAGAACTTCAGCCAGGCGACTATCTACATCTCCCCCGAACACGGCACGAGGCGACTGGGCATCGTGAACGGCAAGAGCGACGCCACCTTCAAGTTTCCGTGGCACCTTCCCCACATCCAGCTCCGGGTCAAGTTCCTGGCCGGAGGCGAGTTCGTCACCGAGACGCTGGCGGTGAGTCCGGACGACCTGCTCGAACTGCAGCTCCCCGCCAGCCGGCAGTAGGCCCGCTCCGGGAAGCCTCTCCCATTCATCCACGTACTGCGTGAGCGGGGCTGTCGGACAACCTCCCGGGTCCCGATATTCGAGGTCTCGGTAGCGGAAGCACATCTTTTCCGGGAGGATCCTCATGCGTACCCGCGGCCTTTACCGCATTCGTCCCGCAGTCTTCACACCCGCCGCCGCGCTACTGACGGCAATCGCCGGTGCGCCCCTCGCCGGACAGCAGAACGGCGGTCAGGGGGACGCCAACCCCGCCTTCACGGTCGACGACGCGATCGACATGGTGCGCGTCTCGGCGCCGCGGCTCTCGCCGGACGGGTCGCGCGTCCTCTTCGTGAGGAACGAGCTCGACTGGGAGAAGAACAAGCGAGTCAGCCGCATCTGGGTGGTCGGCGCCGACGGTCGGAACGCGCGGCCCTTCACGGGCTCGCCCGACGACCGCTCCGCCGAGTGGTCGCCCGATGGCCGCTGGGTGTCGTTCACGCGTCCCGCCGGGGAGGGGGACAGCAAGGTGCGGCAGCTCTTCCTCCTCCCGGTGGACGGAGGCGAGGCCGCCCAATTGACGAAGCACCCTACGGCGGTGGGCAGCTACCGCTGGTCCCCGGACGGAGCGTCCATCTTCTTCGTGGCCAGCGATTCACTCCCGGACGACCTGGAGAAGGAACGCAAGAACGGGGATGACGCGATCTTCATCGACGAGGGGCCGAACGGCCAGACGCGGGGATCGTGGAACGGGGTGTGGCAGGTGGAAGCGGGGATTGCCGATGCGCCGCGCGAAGCCAAGCGGCTCACGGAGGAGGGGCGCATCGTGGGCAACTTCGCGCCCGCGCCGAACGGGAATTTCCTGGCGTACACGTACCGCGGCGAGAACCGCCGCAACGCGGGACACCTGGCCGAGGTGGTGCTCCTGACCATCGAGAGCGGCGAGGAGGTGCGGATCACCGAAAACGACGCCCCGGAGTCGCAGCTGGCGTGGTCGCCGGACGGCCGCGCGATCACCATCGTGGCGCCGGACCTGGAGACGTGGGAGCTGGACCAGGGCAACCTGTACCACCACTACATTCCCACCGGCGAGACCCGCCAGCTCATGCCCGATACTGACATCGACATGCGGAACTACCGCTGGAACCCGGGCGGCCGCTTCATCGACATCGTCGCCCTCGACCGCACCGTGGCCAACATCTACCGGGTGGGCGTGCGGTCGGACGAGATCGAGCAGCTCACGCACGAGACGGGCATGGTTTCGGGCGCGTCATTCGATGCGCTGCACCGGATGGCCGCATTCCAGTTCGCCGGCCCCACCGACCCGGGAGACCTGTGGCTGGCCGACCTCGAAAACGGCACGAAGGTGCGGTTGACCGAGGCGAACCCGGGTATGGCCGCGAAGGACCTGGTGGAGCCGGAGGTCGTGCGCTGGACGAGTTCCGACGGGCTTGAGATCGAAGGGCTGCTGTACCGGCCCGCCGACCGGAGTTCGCCGGGGGCGACGATTCTCGAAATCCACGGAGGCCCGGCCGGAGTCTTCACCCGTGGCTTCGACGCCGATGCCCAGATCCTGGTGACGCAGGGATACGCGGTCCTGCAGCCCAACGTGCGGGGTTCCTCCGGCTACGGAGACGCGCTGCTCAGGGGCAACATGAACGACATCGGGGGCGGGGACTACGAGGACCTCATGGCGGGCGTGGACGCGATCATCGAGCGGGGCGTGGCCCACCCGGACTCGGTGGCCGTGAAGGGGTGGAGCTACGGGGGCATCCTGGGCGGGTGGACGATTACCCGCACCGACCGTTTCAAGGCGGCGAGCCTGGGCGCCATGGTCGCGGACTGGCGGAGCGAATTCGGCAGCGGGTTCAACTTCGACGTGGTGCGCTGGTACCTGGGCGGCGACCCCTGGTCCAACCCCGACCAATGGACCGAACGCTCGGCGTACAGCCATCTGGACCGCGTGAAGACGCCGACCATCCTCTTCCACGGAGCCAACGACCGGACCGACACCATGGAGCAGTCCATGAACTTCTTCGCGGGACTGCGCCACCTGGGTGTCGAGGCGCGCTTCATTCTCTTCCCGCGGGAGGGTCACGGGATCGGCGAGCCGCGTCACCGCCGCACGCTTATGATGGAGGAGATGCGGTGGCTGCACCGGTACGTGAAGGGCATGACGGACTGGGAACCGCCACCGCGGGAAGTGGCGGATGAGAAAAGCAATATCAAAGTGATATCATAACGATACTGCAGTGAGCGAGGCGATCATGCTCTATCCGGTAGCACGATGAAGCTGCCCTCGCTGGACCATCTGATTGCGTCGGCGGTCTCCGTGCTGCGGCGATTTCCCGAGGTTGTTCTCTGCGCGGTCGTGGCGGGGTGCGCGGCGGTGACGGCGGTGGGCGAGGAGACGATCGGTTTCGCGGCAAGGCTGGCGTTCACGTCCACCCTGGGACTGCCGCTCTTCATCACCCTCACGCTGGTGAGCGAGCGGCGGGAGTGGGCGTCGCGGCTGCGCTGGGTTGCCGCCGCCCTGGGCGCGGCTCTGCTTGTCTTCGTCTACTACCGCCTCCGTCCCTGGGACAACGAGGCGCTGGGCCAGCGCTGGGGCCACCTGGTCCTCACCTTCCACCTGGCGGTAAGCGTGGTGCCTTACCTGGGGCTCACCGCATCCCACGGGTTCTGGCAGTACAACCGGGTCCTCTTCTTCCGGTTCCTCCTGGCCACGCTCTATTCGCTGGTGCTCTTCGTGGGGCTCTCGCTGGCGCTGGTCGCCATCGACAACCTGCTCGGCGTCGAGGTCCCCGACCTGCACTACCCGCGTCTTTTCTTCCTGATCGCCTTCTTCTTCCATCCGGTCCATTTCCTGGCCGGCGTTCCGGCCGACTTCGAGGAGCTGGAGCGGAGCCGCTACTATCCGGGGGCGCTGAGGGTGCTCTGCCAGTTCGTCATGCTCCCGCTGGTGGCGGTCTACGTCACGATTCTGATGCTCTACCTGGGCAGGATCGTCGTGACGGGAACCTGGCCGAGCGGGTGGACCGGCTACCTTGTCTCCTGCCTCGCCGTTGCGGGGATCTTCTCGCTGCTCGTCGCATACCCGGAGCGCGTCGGGGGGAAGAAGGCGTGGATCGACCGGTATGCGCTGGCCTTCTGGATCGCGATCGTGCCGGCGTCCGTGATGGCGCTGCTTGCGCTGTGGCAGCGGATCGAGCAGTACGGGATGACGGAAAGGCGGTATCTGCTCGGGGTCCTGGCGGTGTGGCTGGGGGCGATGGCGCTGCACCGCGTGCTCACCCGCAGCCGCGACATCAAGGCCATTCCCATGACGCTCACGATCATCGGCATAGTGACCTTCGTGGGGCCGTGGTCGGCCTACGCGGCGGCCGAGCGGAGCCAGGCGGCGCGCGTGGAGGAGATCCTGGCCGCGCACGGGGGGCTGGTGGAGGGGCGGGTGGGGGCCGAGGCGGTCGAGATTCCGTACGACGAATGGGAGCAGGTCGAGGAGGCGGTGGGCTACCTGGTCGACAATCACGGGACGGGGGCGGTGGAGGGGTGGATGGGGGATGACGAGCTCGTGCTCACGGACGCGGCCGGCGGGCCGCTCGACCGGGACGAGCGGATCGAGCGGGTCGTGGAGGCGCTGCGCGTGCTTCCGGAGCCGCGTGAGCAACCGGTCGAGATCGAGGTCGAGGACCGGGGGGCGCCGCTGCCGGTTGACGGGTTCGACCTGGCGATCGTGGCCAACGAAACGGGGGCGGCCCGGGTGGGGAACGAGGACCTGCGCTTCCAGCTCTCGGAAGAGGGCACCGAAGTGGTCATGCGGCTGGGCGGCGGGGAGCAGGGGCGCGCCTCGCTCCTTGCGCTGATCGAAATGGCCGGGCGGCGGTCGCGGTTCCTGGAACGGTTCGAGGAACTGGAGGTCGCCAGGGCGTCGATGACCCTCGAAGTGGACGGCGAACGGCTCTCGGCGCGGCTGGTGCTCCGGAGTCTGCGGCTGCGGCGTCGCGAGGGCCGCCTGGTGGCCACCGACTTCGAGCTCGACGCCGTGCTGCTGCGGTGGGAAGCGGGGGTACCCTGAGCGGGGGTGGCGGGGGGGGTGTGGGCGCGGTGGGTCGGAGCGGAGAGGGGCCGTGAGGACGCGGGTGATTCCGCAACAGGTGATCGCCCGCAAGCGCGACGGACACACGCTGTCCGCGCAGGAGCTGGAAGGTCTCCTGAAGGACTACCTCGACGGACACGTCGGCGACGATCAGATGGCCGCGTTCCTCATGGCGGTGTACTTCAAGGGGCTCGACGAACGGGAACTGGATGTCCTGGTCGAGGTCATGCTGCACTCGGGCCAGGTGCTGGAGCGGGGTGGGGCGGGGCCGCCCCGCGTGGACAAGCACTCGACGGGCGGGGTGGGGGACAAGGTCTCGCTGGTGCTTGCCCCCCTGGCGGCCGAGCTGGGGCTGGTGGTGCCGATGATGTCGGGCAGGGGACTGGGCCACACGGGCGGCACCCTCGACAAGCTCGAGTCGATCCCCGGATTCCGGACCCGCATTTCGCTGGACCGCTTCGACCGGATTCTGCGCGAGGTGGGGTGTGCGATGATCGGCCAGACGGAGGAGATCGCGCCACTCGACCGCAAGCTCTATGCACTGCGCGACGTCACCGGAACGGTGCCCTCGCTGCCCCTGATCACGGCGTCGATCATGTCGAAGAAGCTGGCCGAGAGCCTCGACGGACTGGTGCTCGACGTGAAGGTGGGCGAAGGCGCGTTCCTGTCGCGGATCGAGGAGGCGCGCGCTCTGGCCAGGGCCATGGTCGGCGTGGGGGCGGCGCGGGGACTGGCGGTGACCGCGGTGCTGACGGCGATGGACCGGCCTTTGGGCAGGACGGTCGGCAACGCGCTGGAGGTCCGCGAGGCGGTGGATTGTCTGGCGGGAGGGGGACCCGGCGACTTTCGCGAAGTGGTGACGGAACTGGCCGCCGAGATGGCGCTCGCGGGTGGCGTGGTCCCGGATCTGGACGAGGGTTGCCGGCGTGCGGCGGAGGTGTTGGCGGGGGGAGGGGCGTTGGCGCGCTTTGAACGGCTGGTGGCGGCGCAGGGCGGCGCGCTGGCGCTGTCCGAGGACGGGTATGGCCTGCCGGCGGCCCCCGCGACCAGGGTTGTCGCCGCCAACAGGGCCGGGGTCGTCGCGCGCATCGATCCCCACGCGCTGGGGTACGGGGTCATTCCCATGGGTGGGGGAAGGACGCGCCAGGATCAGGACATCGATCCGCGGGTCGGGTTTGAACTGAAGGTCCGGGTCGGCGACCGGGTCTCGCGCGGCGATCCGCTGGCCGTCGTCCACGGCGCCTCCAGGGACGACCTGTTCATCGGGGCGCGGGTGATCCACGAGGCGGTCACGGTGGCGGACGGTCCTGGAACGGCTCCGCTGCCGCTGGTGCTGGAGCGGATCACCGCCTGATCGCGGCAGGCGAGTCGGCAATGCTCCCCGGCGGGACCCGGTGGGGGCCCCAAATGGCCTTCAGGTCTTCAGTACCCGGTACAGAATCTTCTCCTCGTCGAGCGCCTGGGCGAGTTCGTCGGCACGGTGCACCGGCGTCCGCAGGGCGACCCCACAACGAGCCCCTCCGTCCGGCGGCGCGGGGACCACCTCGGCGGGAATCGCCTGATCGAGGGCGACATCCTCGGCCCACATGGCGTGGTGCGTAGTCTCGAAGACGAAGGTACGGGTGGGGGATTCGTCGGTCATGGCTTCCACGACTGTTGCGGGTTACGGGATACGGCGGGGTGTGGTGCTTCGGCGCCTGGCGGCGTCACAGTGTTCGGTTGGCTCGGTTCCAGGCAGATAGAGCTCGTCGTAGGCGTCCCCGGCCGGACACCATCTGGATGCCAGCAGGCCGGTGATGCTGTCAACGCGGAGGGTGATGAGGCCTTCGGGGATCGGCCATGGCCCGGGGATGGGGAGGAGGGGAATCGGCCATTCACCCTCGCCGGTCCCATTCGTCGCGACATCCGTTGCGGGGAGATCGCCGTAATACACGCGCTTCATGAATTCGCCCCAGACCGGGGACGCGAGACCTCCGCCCGAGGCCCGCGGAGCGATCGACTCCGGGAGGTCCATACCGAACCAGACCGCGGCGGCAAGGTTGGGGGTGAACCCGAGGAACCACACGTCGCGGAATTCGTCGGTCGTGCCGGTCTTGCCGGCGGCCGGAACTTCCTTGGGGAGCCCGGCGGTAATCCGGATCCCGTTGTAGCCGGTTCCCCGCGCCACCACGTCTTCCATGAGCGAAACGGTGAGCCGGGCCGTGAGCGAGTCCAGCACCCGGGTACGCTCCGGCTGGGGCTCCCATAGCACTTCTCCATCGGCGCTCTCGACCCTGAGAATCGGGAAGGGGCGCACCCTCATTCCCAGCGTGGCAAAGGCGGAATACGCCTCCAGCATCTGGAGGGGAATCACCTCGGCCGCCCCGATCGCGCTCGACTCATACGGCTCAACCTCCGTCCGGAGCCCGAGTTGGCGGGCGACCTGGGCCACCGATTCCATACCGACAGTCATCCCCAGCCTGATCGCCACCGTGTTGATCGACTTGCGAAATGCACGGCGAATGATGATGGGCCCCAGGAACTCCTCTTCGTAGTTTCGGGGCTTCCACAGCGAGCCGTCGGGCTGCTCCAGAACGATCGGCGCGTCCACGATGATCTCGGAAGCAGGAATCCCGCTTTCCAGCGCCGTCGCGTACACGAACGGCTTGAAGGACGACCCGGCCGGCCGCAAGGCGTCGGTGGCCCGGTTGAACTTGGAGTGCACGTAGTCGCGCCCCCCGATCATGGCCCGCACGTGGCCCGTCGCCGGGTCGATCGCGACGAACATCCCCTGCACGTATGGGATGTCGGTGATGTTGAACGTGTCGTTCTCTTCGGCAAACTCCTGGTAGGTGGGGTGCCGGAATCCGGGCCGCTCCTCGATCCGCGCCCACCCCGCCTCCATGGCCGCCTGGGCCGCCGCCTGCATCTCCAGATCGAGGGTGGTGTAGACCCTCAGCCCAGCAGTATACAGCTTGCTCCCGAAACGATCGTCCAGGATCTTCCGCACCCACTCCACGAAATAGGGCGCCTGAACGGTGACGTTCCTGGCCCGCTCCAGCGGCACCGGTTCCGCCTTCCACCGCTCCGCTTCTGCGTCGGTCAGGTATCCTTCCTGCGCCATGAGGTCGAGCACCAGGTTTCTGCGCCCCGTCGCCGCGTCCGGATCGTTGAAGGGACTGTACCGCTCGGGCCGGTTCGCAATCGCTGCCAGGAGTGCGGCCTCGGCGGGGTTCATGTCGATCGCGTTCTTCCCAAAATAGTTCCGAGACGCCGTCTGAAGTCCGTACCAGCCATGAGCATACCCGATTTGATTCATGTATGCCTCGATGATCTGGTCCTTGGAATACGCTTCCTCCAGGGCCAGCGCCACCTGCCATTCCCTGAGCTTCCGCACGACCCGCTTCTCGAAGCCGATCCGCTCGGTGAACATGTTGCGGGCGAGCTGCTGGGTGATGGTGCTGCCGCCCGCGCCGGAGAGTGAGCGGGTTTGGACCACCTCCAGCCCGGCGCGCGCGATGCCCTTCCAGTCGAGTCCGCCGTGCGAGTAGAAGCGCCGGTCCTCGATGGCGATGAAGGCCTGGGGGACGTGGGGCGGAAGACTGGCGAGCGCGACCGGGGTGCGGCGCTCCAGCCCGACCTCGCTGACCAGGGTGGAGTCGCGCGCGTAAATCTTGCTGGTCTGCTGCGGCTCGTAGGTGTAGATCTGGGCAATGGAGGGGCAATCGGCGCACAGGTTCCTCCAGGCACCCACGGCGAGTCCGGTGCCGCCCGCGACCAGGAATACGAGCGCAAACCAGACCCAGCGGGGGATCCGTACCCTTCGCAATTTGTCCAGCGTTGCTCTCAACACCGTTGGGTCGTCTCCCGATTGCGGATTCTCGTTCCGGGGCCGCGTACCCGCGACGGCCAGCGCGCCGGAGCGCGGTCGCGGACCGAAGCCACGCGGTGTCCCGCGCGGACCACGGCGCCCGTTTCAATTTATCACCATTCCGGTCGGCAGAGTGCGGCCCTCCGCCCGGTCGGCACTCGGGCGGCTGGCCCTCGGGACCCTCCGGCGCTCGGCCGCGCGAACCCCACTCCAGCTTGACAACGACCCCGCGGCAGTGCCTGCTTCGTTACTGTGCGAAACCCACGCTACAGCGAAGTGCTCGTCGCTTCCCGCTCCGGCGACTATCCGGTCCGTGTGGGGAGCGGCGTGTGCGCCCTCCTCCCCGAGACCGTGGTCGGCGCGGCGCCTTCGGGACGTTGCGCCCTGATCACCGACGAAAACGTCGACGCGCTCTGGGGCCGCGAGGTTGCGGGGTCGCTGACCGCCGAGGGCATCGATGTGGTGGCGGCATCCTTCCCGGCCGGAGAAGCGCACAAGACGCGCGAGACCTGGGCCGCGCTGACCGATGTGCTGATGGAGGCCGCGCTTGGGCGCGACAGCTGCGTGGTGTCGCTGGGGGGAGGGGTGGTGGGGGATGTGGCCGGGTTCGTCGCGGCGACGTTTCTGCGCGGTGTCCCCTTCGTCCAGGTGCCCACGACGACCCTTGCCATGATCGACGCGTCGGTGGGGGGGAAGACAGGGGTCGATCACCCCGCCGGGAAGAATCTGGTGGGGGCCTTTCATGCCCCGGTGGCCGTTTTGGCGGATCCGGAGTTTCTGGGCACCCTGGAGGCCGGCGTCCGTGCCGAGGGGTTTGCCGAGGCGGTCAAGCACGGGGTGATCGTGGACGCCGACTACGCGGATTGGCTCGCGGCGCGCGCGGCGTCACTTCTCGCTGGCGACTCGGAGAAGGTTGAACGGGCTGTCCGTCGCTCGGTGGAGATCAAGGCCGCCGTCGTGTCCGCGGACGAGTTCGAAGCGGGCCGGCGCCTGATCCTGAATCTCGGACATACCGTGGGCCACGCCGTCGAGCTGAATTCGGGGTACACGCTGCCCCACGGGCACGCGGTAGCGGTGGGGATGGTGGCCGAGGCCAGAATCGGCGAGGCGCTGGGCGTGTCGGCCCCGGGCACCGCCGAAGAGGTCCGGAGACTGGTGCAGGCCTTCGGTCTGCCCGACTTTGATGCGGGGCTCCTGCGGCCCGGGCACCTGACCGGTCTGATGGCGCGGGACAAAAAGACGCGGTCCGGGGTAGTGCATATCGTGCGCCTGCTTGAAGTTGGGCGCGTAGGTGAAGGGGACGGGACGACCATCCCGGTCCCGGACGAAGATCTTGTCCGTATCATGAAGGGTTGGTCCTGATGGATCCAGAGGGAGGCGTCACGCCCCGGACGATCAACGCGATCCTGGCCTACCGGGCGGCCGGGGACCCCGCCGCGCCGTACCTGCGCACCAACGACGCGATTCTGTCATTTGGCGAAGTGGACGACCAGGCCGAGGCGCTGGCCGCATCGCTGGCGAATCTCGGGATCGGCCCGGGGGACAGGATTGCCCTGGTGCTTCCGGCGTGGCCCGAATTCGCGATATCGGTCTACGCCGCCGCCAGGATCGGAGCGCTCGTCGTTCCGGTGGATCCGCGTCTCCGGCTTCCCGAACTGCGGTACGCGCTCAGGCACTCGGGAGCGGCGTGTGCGATTTCGGCCGAGAACGCCTACGGCATCGATTATCTCCAGATCTTCGAGGATTTCCTGGTCGAACTGCCGGCGCTCCGCCACCTGGTCACGGTGGGTGAAGAGGATCTCTGGTACGACGACCGGATCTTCCAGTGGGAGGATTGCCTGTCGGCCGGGGTGGGCCGCGATTTCCAAGCACCCGCGGCGGCCCCCGAAGATCCCTTCGCCATCCTCTACACCTCGGGCACCTCCGGCAAACCGCGCGGAGTCGAACTCACGCACGCCAACCTCCTGCACGCCGCCGCTGAAACCGCCCGCGCCATTGCCCTCGCTCCCGGCGACGTGGTGGCGGGGGTGAGCGCACTGCACCACGTCTTCGGGCTGGGCCCCGGGCTGCTGGGGACGGCGCTGAGCGGTGCCGCTCTCGTGCTCGCTGACGTCGACGATCCCGCCGACGCCCTGGGGGCGGCCAGGCGTCACGGCGCCACCGTCCAGTACGGTGTGCCCACCGACTTCGCCACCCTGCTGCGGCAGGTTGAAGCGGAGGGCGGAGCCCCACCGGAGTTGCGCCTCTGCCTGTCGTCCGGCGCCCCGATGAGCGACGACCTCGCACGCCGAATCGAGGCGTCACTGGGCGTGCCGCTCATGATCGCCTACTCCCTGACCGAGGCGGCGTCCACCTTGTCCATGTCACGGCCCGGCGACCCGGACGGGAAGCGGCTCTTCACCGTGGGCCGTCCCATCGGCGGCACCGAGGTGCGGGTGAGAGAGCGCGACGGCACGACCCTGCCCCGGGAGAGCGTGGGAGAGATCGCGGTTCGGGGTCCCGGCCTCATGCGCGGCTACTACCGACAGCCCCTCGAGACGGCCGCCGCGACCGACCCGGATGGGTATCTGCGCACCGGCGACCTGGGTATGGTCGACGAGGACGGATACCTGCACCTGGTGGGACGGCGCGAGGACGTGGTCAATCGAGGCGGCTTCAAGGTGCACCCCAGGGAGGTGGAGGACCGTATCATGGCGCATCCGGCCGTGGACAGGGCCGCGGTGGTGGGCGTTCCCGACGAGATTCTCGGGGAGGCGATCTGCGCCTGCGTGGTCCGGGTGGAAGGAGGCGTGGTGACCGAACCGGAGATCCAGGGGTGGAGCGCGGCGACGCTTGCCGGATACAAAGTCCCCGATCTTGTTAGCTTCATGGATGAACTTCCCCTTACCGATACTGGCACGGTAAGGCGGCGCGAGCTGGCCCGCCTCGTTTCGGCGACGCCCCCGCACGCTCCCGCCGAGCGTAGCCAGGCGACGATTGAAGACTGAACACACATGCAGAATCCATACACCAAGGCACTCCACACCGACCCTGGCGTGGCCCAGGCGCCCAACGCGGCGCTGCTCATCGATTTCGACAACGTCACGATGGGCATGCGCAGCGATCTGGCCAAGGAACTGAAGCACCTCCTCGAGTCCGACATCATCAAGGGCAAGGTGACGGTGCAGCGGGCCTACGCCGACTGGCGCCGCTATCCCCAGTACATCGTGCCGCTCTCCGAAGCCTCCATCGACCTCATCTTCGCCCCCGCCTACGGCAGCTCCAAGAAGAACGCCACCGACATCCGCATGGCGATCGACGGAATGGAGCTCGTCTTCATCCGGCCCGAGATCGGCACCTACATCCTGCTGACCGGCGATTCCGACTTCTCGAGCCTGGTGCTCAAGCTCAAGGAATACGGCAAGTACGTCATCGGCATCGGGATTCAGGAATCCAGCTCGGACATCCTCGTCCAGAACTGCGACGAATACTACTCCTATACGGCGCTGACGGGGCTCAGCAAGACCTCCGATCTCGAATCCGGCCTGCCCGACGCCTGGCAGTGCGTCGAGGAAGCCGTTTCCCGGATGGTCTCGCGCGGCGATGTGATGCGCTCGGACCGGCTCAAGCAGGTCATCATGGAGCTGTCGCCCGGATTCAACGAGCGCGACCTCGGCTTCAAGAAGTTCTCGAAGTTTCTCGTCGAGGCGTCGAACAAGGGGCTCCTGGAGATCGAACGGGCGTCGAACGGCCAGTACCTGATCGCGCCGCCCTCGCGGGGGGGCAGGGCAGCCGGTTCGCGTGCGCGCGGTGCCGTGCCCGCCCCAAACGGCGACGACCAGCGCGGCAGAGGCCGCCGCGGCCCGCCGGGTCGCCGGTCACCCCCGGGCAAGGAGAGCCGCAGTACCGCCGCCGCCCGTCCGGCGCGCGAGTCGAAGCAGCCGCGGGCACAACCCCCGCGCGACCGCGGACCCGCGCTCGACCTCCTCAGGAAGGCCCTGCAGGAGGTGGCTGGAAGGAACCACGGGCCAGCGCGCGATTCGGAGATCAAACGCAAGATGATGGCGATCGACCGGCGCTTCAGCGAGAGCGCGCTCGGATTCGGCAAGTTCAGCAAGTTCCTCCAGTTCGCGGCGAGCGAGGGAGTCGTCTCCGTGGACCGGGCGCGCGACGGCAGTTTTCGGGTCCGGCTGGTGGAGGCCGCCGGACCGACCGCGCCGCCGGAGTTCGACGTGAAGGCTCTGGGGCTGCCTACGACCGCCGCCTCCATCAAGCGATACCTCGCGCACCGTTACAAGGGTGTCGGCGTCAAGACGGCGGAGCGGCTGGTAGACCAATTCGCCGCCGACGTGTTTCAGGTTCTTCACAACGAACCCGAGCGCATCCGCAAGGCGCTTCCCCGGTCGCGTGCGGACAGCGTTCTGACGAGTTGGGCTGCCGACTACGAACGCAAGAAGAACGCGTTGGCGAAGGCGGCTCCCGCCCCGGACGACCCGCCTTCGCGCCAGAACCGGGACACGAGGAATCGCCCGGTCGCCAGGACGACAGAACACCGGGGCCCGTCGCGGGACGACCATGCGCGCGCGGCGTCGGCCAATGCGACGACCTCGCGCGACACCGCGAGGCCGGGGTCCACTTCGCCCGCCGGCTCCGACGAGTCCCCTGCCGAGACCGGAAAGCCGGCTCGGTCCGGTCTGTTCGGCCTGTTCCGCCAGGGCCGCCGCTCCCGCTAGCCCTGCGCGATCTGGTAGACGGGCAAACCGTCGAGGTCGCGCGGCGCCTTCCGGGTTGCCTTGTCGTCTCCACCGTGGGTGACCGCGAAACGAGCGGTCGCATCGTCGAAACGGAGGCCTACCTGGGGAATGAAGACCCCGCCTCCCACGCCTTCAACGGACGGACCCCCCGCAACGACGCGATGTTCGGGCCGCGGGGTACCCTCTACGTCTACGTCTCCTACGGGATCCACCACTGTATCAACGTGGTCACGGGGGAGGAGGGGGATCCGGGGGCGGTGCTCATCCGGGCGCTCGAGCCCGTCTCGGGACTCGATGTCATGGCCGTGCGGCGTGGCCGGGACACGGAGCTGTGCAGCGGTCCGGGCCGGCTGGCCCAGGCGCTGGGGATCACGATGCGCCACAACGCCCACCACCTGTCCCTTCCCCCGGTCCGCCTCGTTGCGCGGCCGGCCCGCACCGCCGCGGAGGTGGGGACCTCGGGCCGCATCGGCGTGTCCCGCGCCGCGGACCGCCCTCTGCGCTTCTTCCTGAAGGGGCATCCGGCGGTGAAGGCGCCGAGGTGGTAAGTTGTACGCCATGAACGATCCGACGTGGGTTTCCATACTTCCGCCGCTCCTGGCGATCGGCCTCGCCATCGCCTCGCGCCAGGTCTACCTGTCCCTCGCCGGGGGCCTCTGGCTGGGCTGGTCCATCCTCAACAACTGGAACTTCGGCACCGGGCTCATGAGAACGGTGGAATCCACCGCCGAGGTGCTGGGCGACACCGGCAACGCGATGGTCATCATGTTCACCCTGGTCATGGGGGCGCTCATCGCGACCGTAAGCGCTTCAGGGGGCGTGTCGGGCTTTGTGGCGGCGCTGGAGCGCCGAAAATGGGTGACCGGCGGCCGGGGCGCACAGCTGCTGGCGTGGGTACTCGGGGTCGTCATCTTCATCGAATCGAACCTGACGGTGCTGGTCGCCGGTTCGGTATCGCGTCCTCTCTTCGACCGCTACCGGAGCTCGCGCGAGAAGCTGGCCTACCTGATCGACTCGACCAGCGCGCCGATCTGCATCCTGATCCCGCTCAATGCGTGGGGCGCCTACAATCTGCGCCTGCTGAGCGAGTCGGGCGTACCGGAGGGAGACACCCTGGGCATCTTCGCGCGCTCGATCCTCTTCAACTTCTACTCCTTCGCGGCGGTCCTGCTGGCCTTGGCCGTCATCCTCTTCAAGCTGGACTGGGGACCGATGAAGAAGGCCGAGGAACGAGCCGCCGAGGGTGAAGTGCTCTGGCCCGACGCCACCCCGATGATGGACGAGGGCGTCCTGGAGCAGACCGAAGAGCCGCCGATCCCGGCCCGCGCCGCCAACATGATCGTCCCGATCGTGGTGCTGGTCGCGATGATGCCGGTCATGCTCTGGCTGACGCGTACGGAAGAGAGCCCGTTCGGAAACGGCTCCATGGCGGTGCTCAGCGCCTCGCTGGCCGGCCTGGTGTCCGCCTGGATCATGATGCTCGTTCAGAAGGCCTACAAGATCGACGAGCTGGTGCGGATTGCGCTCCGCGGGGCCGGGGGCCTCGTGCCGCTGGCGGTGATCCTGATCCTCGCTCTGGCGCTGGGAGGCGTGACCCGGGAACTGGGCACGGGGGTATACGTGGCCGGGATCGCCCGCGACGTGCTGTCTCCGGCGGTCTTCCTGCCGCTGGTCTTCGTGGTGTCGTCGGCAATCGCCTTCTCGATCGGATCGAGCTGGGGGACTTTCGCCATCATGATCCCGATCGTAGTGCCGGCCGCCGCCGCCCTCGGCCTCGACCTGTCGCCCTTCCTCGCGGCCGCGCTGGCGGGCGGCATCTTCGGCGACCACTGCTCTCCGATCAGCGACACGACCATCATCTCGTCGATGGCCGCCGCCACCGACCACGTGGACCACGTCCGCACCCAGTTGCCGTACGCGCTTGCGGCCGGCGCGGTCGCCACCGTCTGCTTCGCCGCGGTGGGCGTCTTCCTGTAGCGGCCCCGGGGGAAGCGAAATGAACATCACCGTGTGCGTGAAGCGCGTCCCCGACACGGAGACACGCATCCGGATCGCCGACGACGGCCACGAAATCGTGCCCGACGGCGTCAAGTACGTGCTCAGCCCGTACGACGAGTTTGCTGTCGAGGGCGCCCTCCAGCTGGTCGAAGAGGCGGGCGCGGGCGAGGTGACCCTCCTGAGCTTTGGGCCCGAAGCCACGAAGGAGTCGTTGCGGTCCGGGCTGGCGCTGGGCGCGCACCGAGCCGTGCTGCTCAAGGGCGAGCCGACCGTGGACGGATGGGCCACGGCGCGCGTGCTGGCGTCCGAGCTGGGCGGGGGCGACGCGGGGCTGGTGCTTTTCGGGGTGAAGGCGGTCGACGACGATCAGCAGCAGGTGGGCCCCATGGTGGCGGAACTGTTGGGGCGTCCCTGCGCGACCTCGGTGACGGAAATGGAGGTGGGGGACGGCGTGGTCACCTGTCGCCGGGCGGTCGAGGGGGGCCAGGAGGTAGTCGAGATGGATCTGCCCGCGGTGGCAACGCTGACCAAGGGGAAGTACGAGCCCCGCTATGCCTCGCTGAGGGGGATCATGATGGCGAAGCGGAAGCCGATGATCGAGAAGGACGCACCCAGTGTGGAGCCGGGGCTGGTGGTCGAGGGACTGGAGTATCCGCCGCCGCGCCCCGAGGGACGGATCGTGGGGGAGGGGGGGGAGGCGGTGGGGGAGCTGGTGCGGTTGTTGCGTGAAGAAGCCAAGGTGCTGTAGGGGAATGCGCATGCCTTACGAGGGACATCGGACAGGGTGCCCGCAGCCACCGAAGGGGGCCGAATCATGACGGACGTCCTGGCGGTCGCCGAATCGAAGCGCGGCGCGGTAGCGGGCGTGTCCCGCGAAGTGGTCACGGTCGCGCGCACGCTGGCGGATTCGCTGGGCGGCTCGGCCGATGTCGCCGTGTCGGGAGCGCCAGGAGGTGATATGGGATCATGGGGTGCGGACAGAGTCCTCCAGTTCGACCCGGGAGGCGACGCGCCGGTTGGACAGGATCCCTTTGCGGCAGCGCTGGCCGATCACATCCGTGCGGGCGGCTACGCTGCCGTCGTCTTCGCGGCTACCGCCACCGGCCGGGACCTTGCCCCCCGGGTCGCGGCCAGGCTGGGCGTGTCGCTGCTCACCGACTGCACCGAAGTGGAGGTGATTGTCGACGGCGGCATCGTGGTCACGCGGCCGGTCTTCGCCGGGAAGGCACTCGCACGTGTCCGCTCCCTCACCACTCCCGCGCTGCTCTCGATCCGGCCGAACGTCTTTCCGCCCCGGAAAGTTCCCCGCGAAGCTAACGTGGAGGTCTTGGCCGATGCGCCCGAGACCCCCGCCGGCTACCGGGTGGTGGGCTTCGAAGCCTCCCGGGGCGCCGCGCTGGACGTGTCCGAAGCGACCATCGTGGTGTCAGGCGGCAGGGGCATGAAGGGACCCGAAAACTGGCACCTCCTCGCGGATCTACGGGACGCGATCGGCGAGACGGCGGCGCTCGGCGCCTCGAGGGCCGTGGTCGACGCCGGCTGGCGCCCTCACGCCGAGCAGGTGGGCCAGACCGGCAAGACCGTCACCCCGAAGCTGTACTTCGCGATCGCCATCTCCGGCGCGATCCAGCACCTGGCCGGGATGCGCACCTCGGGGGTGATCGTGGCGGTCAACCGCGATGCGGACGCCCCGATCTTTGGCGTGGCCGACTACGGGATCGTCGGAGACGCCTTCGAGGTGGTGCCGAAGCTGGCCGAAGCCATTCGGGAGCTTCGGCAAGGCTGACCCGCGTCATTTCTCCGGGGGCTTGCCCAGAACCTTCACCGGATCCACCTCGCGTCCCCAGCGCCAGAACTCGAAGTGAAGGTGCGGCCCCGTGGCGTTGCCCGATTGCCCCGTGCGGCCGATCACCGTCCTCTTGGTGACTTCCTGCCCCTCCCTTACCGAAATCTCCGAGAGGTGGGCGTACACCGAGAGCGCGTCCTTCCCGTGGTCGATCCGGATTACCTTGCCGTAACCGCTCATCGTGCCGGCATAGCGCACCCGGCCACTCAGAACCGGCCGCACCGGCGTCCCCATATCGGCCGCGAGGTCGATCCCGCGGTGCATGTCCCCAACGATGCCGCCTCCGCGCACACCGAAGGGGGATCGAACCGGGCCACGGACGGGCCACTGGGGTGTCTGGCAGGCCTGGAGCGCGATCAGGGAGCAGATCAGACCCAGGCGCTTCATCATCTCCCCGGCAGCAACATGACCGAAACAGGGTCGCCCGCCTCGACGCGCGCCACCCCCTCCGGAATCACCGCCAAACCATCGGCGTCGCGCAGGGAGCGAACGAGCCCGCTCCCCTGTGGCCCCGTGAGGGAGCAGCGCAGTCCCACGTCTCCGGTGAACGTCCCCGCGTCTCCAGGGGCTTCCGGTACGGTCCCATCACCGGAGGGCTGCTCCCCCGCTTCGTCGGACAGCCTGACACGGTAGAAGTGGGTCAGGCCGGCCGGAGAGGAGAGAGCGGTGTCGCTGCGCGCCTCGACGGTCGTGCCGCGCGGGCGCAACGACCCCAACCGAGCCCTGAGGTACGGTGCAACGAAGACGTGAAAGGTGACGAACGCCGAAGCCGGATTGCCCGGGAGCCCGAAGACGGGCAGGGCAGTCCCTTCCCGGGGCAGGTGCCCGAAGGAGAGAGGGCTCCCCGGGCGCACCCGGGCCCGCCAGAAGTCGAGTTGAAAGCCAAGCCGCAGAAGGACCCTCTTCAGCAAGTCCTTGTCGCCCATGGACGCCCCCCCCGTGGTCACCAGTACGTCGACCTCTCCCACCGACTCCAACTTTTCGAGCAGCGCCCCCGGACTGTCCGCGACAACCCCCAGGTCGACCGGTACCGCACCCGCCTCCACCACCCCCGCGGCCATCATGGCCCGGTTGGTGTCGGGAACCCCCCGGCCCGCGGCCACGCGGTCGAAACGGTCCATCCCCACCAGCTCGTCGCCGCTCGACAGCACGCCCACGCGCGGCCGCCGGTACACGGGAACGGGGTCGCACCCGCTGGCCAGGAGTACAGGCAGCGACCCGGAGTGCACGACAGTGCCCACCGGAACCGTCTCGGCTCCCACGAGCATGTCCTTGCCGGCCGCGCGGATGTGCTTGCCCACATCGTCGGTGCGGTGAATCACCACGAACCCGGACTCCGCTTCGCCGTCGGTGTGCTCGACCCGGATCACCGAGTCGAAGCCGTCGGGGATGGAGCCGCCCGTCATCACGCGCACGGCTGCTCCCTCCGGCACGCCCGCCAGGGGAATCGCCCCCGGGTACGATTCGCCCGCGACCGGCAGCCGCAACGTCCCATCCTCGAACCTGTCCGCCAACCCTTCGAGGTCGCCGCTCCGCACCGCGAACCCGTCCATGGCGCTGTTTCGCCACGCCGGCAGGGTGGCGCGCGCCCGAATCGTCTCCGCGACGGTGCGGCCCAGCGCCCGCGACGCGGCCACCGAGGTCGCCGACATGGGACGCGCATGGGCCAGGATGCGGGCCAGCGCCTCGTCGCAGGAGAGCCAGTCGGCCTTGAGGTCGTGGGAACCGGCCACGGGCCGCTCGTCCGTCAGAAACGCCAGGCGAGACTCAGCATGAAGCCGTACGCGCCGATCCACTCGCTCTGCTCCGGGGCGTGCAGCGGATCCATCTCGTCGCCGGGGCGCTTGGTGGAGTCGCCGAAGCCGGTGGGGGTGCCAAGCTGCCAGAGCTTCAAGCTCGCATCGGTCCTCACCACGACATTGGATCCGAGTACGTACCGCACGCCGGTTCCGGCATTGGCCGTGAAGGCCATCCCGAACTGGAAGACATCTTCCGGCAGGAGAACCGCCTCGATTTCGCTCGCGGGAGCGGCGTCGTAGGCCACCCCCGCCCCAACGAAGAGATGGGGAGAGAGCCGGTTCCACGTCCGGCGTCCCGTAAGACTGAATGCAAGCCGCGCATCGAGCATGAGCATGTGGACATCGGCCTCACCGAGCGACCGGTCCCCCAGCTGCCGGCGTGGGTCGATCACGTCGCGCGTGGTGGGCAGATAGCTGAGCAGTCCCTCGAAGAAGACGGGTCCCCCGGTCTCGATCGCGTACCGCCCTCCGACAAACGTCCCCGACTTGGGCCCCAGATCCAGGGATCCGGTGGCGAGCATGGTGTAGCCTCCAAAGATCGACCCCGTCTGGCGGTGCTCGATCGGGCGATACGGGGAGGAGATCGTCTGGGCGGCGGCGAACTCTCCGCCGAATGCCAGGAGCAGGACACAGACTGCCGGCAGTCGCCGGCGAAGGCCGGGATGAAGACGGTCCGGCGGGCCGGAGCCGGTAGTCGGAAGGTTCCAGGGACGGCTTGGGTTCATCGATCAGTTTCGGGGGCGGTGTTTGCGGATGGCTCCAGTGAATGTAATGTCATTGGTCCGTGTGTACGGTCGTGGGGCCGGAAGGGTCCGGGCGTTGCGGGCGCCGGAATGAATCCCGGCAACGGGTCTCTCGTAAGAAAGAGTTGGGTCCATGAAGCCAAAAGGTTGCCGGAGGCGCCGGTGAAAGAACCCCGAAAGCGATGAGGTGTTCCACCTGCGGTGAGACCCTTTTCGATGGCGAGGACCGCTGTCCCACCTGTGGAGCGGCAGTGGCCCGTCGCCGCACGTCGCTGGTCGAGGACAGGGTGCGGCAGTGTCCCCGCTGCGGCCACCGTGGCGACCCGATTCCGTACTTTCAGAAGCCGGGACACATGGCGCTGCTGATCGGCCTCAGCATTCCCACCTACGGTATCGGCGGCCTCATCTACTACGCGTCCCGGCGCGCGTACCGCGTGTGCCCGGGTTGCGGATTCGGCTGGGAGCATTCCCGCAAGCCCGATCACGCTGGCGGCGAGTGGGGATCTCCGGCGCGTGTTCCGGCGCGGCGCAAGCCGGCGCCTCCCCCGCCGGACACGCCCCTGCCCCCCAGCGGCATCGGCCGGCGCATCTTCGGCGGGGCACTGGCCGCCCTGGGCACGATCATGATCACCGTCGGCCTCACCACGCAGGTGTTCGAGCCCATCATGGCGGGTTCGCTCTTCGGCATGGCGGGATCCGCCACCTTCCTCTGGGGCTGGAAGTCGCTGCAGGAGCGCCGCCAGTCGGTCATCCAGTCGCTGAATCGCAAGGTCTTGAGGCTGGCCACCGAGCGCGCCGGCGTTCTGACGGTTACGGATGTGGCCGCCGCCCTGAACCTGACGCTGCCTGCCGCCGAGAAGATCATGATCGGAATGGACGACGGTTTCCGGGTCCGGTCCGATATCAGCAAGGAGGGGGTCCTCTACTACGAGTTCCCCGAAGTGATGCACCAGAAGAAGCTTCGAGCCGGTGACAGGGAGTAGCTGCGCCGGCCTTCACGCCAACAACAGAGAGGACTTCCGTGCGACGATTCCGTGACCACGAAGGAAACGCCTGGGTTGCGACGGTAGCGCGCGAAGAGGGCGGCGACTACAAGGGACGCTTCTACTTCGTCGTGGACGGCGAGGGTGAGGGCGAGGGCCGCCGCGTCTCCCTGACCGACGTGCGCTGGAACTCGTCGCGCACGGCCCAGCGCACGCTGGTGACCATGTCGGAGGTGGAGTTGCGCCGCCGTTTGCGCTCGGCACTCGGGCGGGCGAGCAGCGCGGCCGTCGTCTGATCCGGCGCGGGGGATTTTCTCCGCGGGAGATTCTGTTGGGGGGAGTGCTTCAGGCGCAGGCGGAGCAGACGCCGGTGAGTTCCAGCCGGTAGCCGGTGACCTGGAAGCTGGGGCAGGATTCCAGCTCCGAGACCACCTCCGCAGGCAGGTTCCCCGGCACGTCACGCACCGTTCCGCACTGCTCGCAGCGGGCGTGGTGGTGCGGGTCGGTGCGTCCGTCGTAGCGCGAGGAACCGTCCGAATAGGCGAGCTTGAGCGCCATGCCGCAGGCGACCAGGGTCTCCAGGTTCTTATAGACCGTGGCAAGCGAGATCGCGGGCAACTCCCCCCGAACGCCGGTGAAGACCTCTTCGGCGGTGGGATGAGAGTCCGTGCCGGCCAGGAAGCGGTGCACGGCGCCCCGCTGCTCGGTGAAACGGTGGCCGTGGGTCTCCAGGGCCTCCCTCAAGCGGTCCTGAATGACGGGTTGTGGGGAAGTAGGCAACGTTTGCGCTCCTTGTTCGGGCAACCCGGGGTACGGCGGGCCGCACGCCAACAACTTGCCAAAGCGGCGAAACCGTGTCAATCGAGTTGCCGGGCGGCGCCCGCCCGGTTCATACTCGGAAGCCCGCAGGACAAACGCCGGCCCGTTGCCCCCAAGGAGTCCCATGAATGACGCATGACCGAGCCGCACTCGACGCGCTCCTCACCGAGAAGCGCAGGTTCGCACCGCCGCCGGATTTTGCCGCGGCGGCCGTCGTATCCGACCCGGCCGTGTACGAGCGGGCCGAGGACTTCGAGGCCTTCTGGGCCGGATGGGCGGAGGAGCTGGACTGGTTCCGGAAGTGGGACACGGTGCTCGAATGGAACCCGCCCCACGCGCGCTGGTTCGACGGGGGAAAGCTCAATGTGTGCCACAACTGCATCGACCGGCATCTGGACGGGCCGCGGCGCGACAGGCCCGCCCTGCTCTGGGAGGGGGAGCCGGGGGACAGGCGGACCTTCACCTACGCCGAACTGGCAGAGCAGGTGGGCCGGTTCGCCAATGTGCTGCGGGATCTGGGGGTGAAGAAGGGCGACCGCGTCGCCATCTACCTGCCGATGATTCCGGAGGCGGCCTTCGCCATGCTGGCGTGCGCGAGGATCGGGGCCCCGCATTCGGTGGTGTTCGGCGGTTTCAGCCCGGACTCGCTCGCGGACCGGATCAACGACGCCGACGCCCGGGTGCTGATCACCGCCGACGGGGGACACCGCCGCGGGACGATCGTGCCGCTGAAGGCCAACGCGGACCGCGCGGTGGCGCGCTGTCCCGGCATCGAGCACGTGGTGGTGGTTTCGCGCGGCGGCCTCGACCCTGTGGAGATGGCTGCCGGTCGCGACCATTGGTACCACGACCTCGCCGATGACGTGGACGCCGACTGTCCCGCCGAGGTGATGGACGCCGAGGACATCCTCTACATCCTGTACACCTCGGGGACCACCGGGAAGCCCAAGGGCGTGGTCCACACGACCGGCGGCTACCTGACCCAGGTCCACGCCACCACGAAAACCGTCTTCGACCTGAAGGACGACGACATCTACTGGTGCACGGCCGACGTGGGCTGGGTGACCGGCCACAGCTACATCGTCTACGGCCCCCTCGCCGCCGGCGCCACCGTGGTCATGTACGAGGGTGCGCCGGACTGGCCCGACAAGGGCAGGTTCTGGAAGATGTGCCAGGATTACGGGGTCACCGTCTTCTACACGGCGCCCACCGCGATCCGGGCCTTCATGCAGTGGGGCGAAGAGTGGCCGGGGGGGTACGACCTCGGTCGTTTGCGCCTGCTCGGCACGGTGGGCGAGCCCATCAACCCGGAGGCTTGGATGTGGTACCACCGGGTCATCGGCGGGGAGCGCTGCCCGATCATCGATACCTGGTGGCAGACCGAAACGGGCGGGATCATGATCACGCCGCTCCCAGGCGTCACCCACACCCGTCCCGGCAGCGGGTGCCGGGCCTTTCCGGGGATCGCGGCGACCCTCCTCAACGACGCGGGCGAAGAGGTCGACGCCGGGTACCTGGCCATCACCCGCCCCTGGCCCGCCATGCTGCGCACGATCTGGGGCGACGACCAGCGCTACCGCGACACCTACTGGTCGAAGTGGGATGGCGTGTACTTCCCCGGAGACGGCGCCAAGATCGACGAGGACGGCTACCTGTGGATCCTGGGGAGGGTGGACGACGTGCTGAATGTGGCGGGCCACCGTATCGGCACCATGGAGGTGGAGAGCGCGCTGGTGGAGCATCCGGCCGTCGCCGAGGCGGCGGTGGTGGGGAAGACCCACGCGGTGAAGGGGCAGGCGATCGCGGCCTTCGTGACGCTGATGGGGGGGCGGGAGGGGGACGAGGCCCTGAACGCCGAGTTGAAGAAGCACGTGGCGAGCGCGATCGGCCCCATCGCCCGTCCCGAGGCGATCCTCTTCGCGGCCGACCTTCCCAAGACGCGATCGGGCAAGATCATGCGGCGGCTGCTGGGCGACATCGCGGCGGGGAGGGCGCTGGGCGACACGACCACGCTGGCCGATCCGGCGGTGGTGCGGAGTCTGAAGGACAGGTACGAGGCGAAGGAGGGGTAGGGGGCGGCAAACCCTAACGTTACGTCAGGGTTTGGGGGATCGAGCGCACACGGCAACCCTAACGTTACGGCATGCGGTGCCCAGCTCATACGGCATCCCGGGGCTGTGCGATTGCCCTGAGCCGTCATGATAATGTATTATCGTTTGTAACGCGACCTGACTGCGGGCGATCGAGCCTCTCGATTCCCGGGACCCAGGGAGGAGATGGCGGAGAGGGCGAGAACGGACCACTGACGTGCTCTCGCATAGCCGGAAGGAGATCAGATGAGCTTCACCCTCGGTGGGCCGCGTTTGCGGCCAATCCGTGCTTGCCGCGGCCTCCTGGCAGTGCCGCTCCTCATGGCGGCGGCGTGCGGAAGCAATGTCGAAGAGGTCTCGGACGTCGTGCTCGCACGACACGTCCACACAGACCTCTACGACGCCTACCCGGGCATCCCGTCGCCCGCCGGCGATCGAGTCGTATTCGCCGATTATGCCGGGGGAAGCAGATCGCTCGCGGTCTACGACGTAGCGACCGGGGTCGGCCGCGTGGTTACGGGGACGCCAGCGGGACGGTCGCGCGTGACCTGGTCGCCCGACGGTTCGCGCGTCGTGTACGTCGACCGCTGGCCCGAAAGTCACGGGGTCTGGACC
>LXNI01000724.1_pt1 | contig 35618 bp, 27 predicted proteins | sample 809091 | NCBI WGS metagenome assembly LXNI01 (sample SAMN04870527, study PRJNA318959) | sponge metagenome | biome: 01000161; feature: marine sponge reef; material: water | host: Sarcotragus foetidus | place: Greece: Milos, Mediterranean Sea | collected 2013-05-29 | depth 5-7 m
ATCCGTACCTCAGATCGGCGCGATGTACCGTGGCGACCGTTCCCGCAAGGAAACTTTGGTTGAGTACGGTTTCCGCTTACCGTCTGCACTCGACAATCGCCCACTACGATTTGAGGAATGGGAGGAGCTCGCGCCACAAATGGTGTTCGTATCCGCTACTCCGAGTGATTACGAAGCGCGGCAATCCATGCAAACGGTTGAACAGGTTGTGCGACCAACCGGACTTGTTGATCCGCAGATCGACGTAAGACCAGCCATTTCACAGGTGGACGACTTACTCGAAGCGATTCACTCAACGGTTGCCAATCAAGAACGTGTACTCGTCACGACGTTGACGAAGGCGATGGCCGAAGACTTGACGGACTATCTGAACGAAAACGGGATACGAGTTCGATATCTCCATTCAGATATCAATACGGTTGAACGCATGGAAATCATTCGTGATCTCCGTCTAGGCGAATTTGACGTTCTCGTCGGAATCAATCTATTACGAGAAGGACTCGATATGCCTGAAGTATCACTTGTTGCAATTCTCGACGCGGACAAAGAAGGATTTCTCCGCAGTGATCGGTCGCTGATTCAGACGATCGGACGGGCGGCGCGAAATATACGTGGTACGGCGGTTCTGTACGGCGACCAGATAACGGGATCGATGCGGCGTGCGATTGACGAGACGGATAGACGTCGGTCGAAGCAGATTCAATTCAACGAAGCGCACGGAATCACGCCTAAGTCGGTGGAGAAGGATGTTGCAGATATCCTTGAGACAGGGCAAGCGAGCAAACCAGGTGAATCACGTCGCAAGCGTCGAGAGCGTCTGGACCAGAAGAGCCGTCGCTCAAACGTCACCTCCGCGGTAGAACTTGGCCGATTGCTTGAGAAGCTGGAGAAAGAAATGCTCGAACACGCCGCGCAGCTTGAATTTGAGGAAGCGGCCGCACTTCGCGATGAGATCGAAGCACTAAAAGTCGAGGCGTTTGTCGAAGGTCAATAGATGGTGGGCGTACCAAGGATCGAACTAGGGACCTCTACGATGTCAACGTAGCGCTCTACCGCTGAGCTATACGCCCACGCCGCAAATTATGACTACCAGCGACTTCGCTATGACAGGGTAAGAATCGGTAGGCTCTGTTCTACTCGACTAACGAGTCAATGTATCTGTAAAATTTCGCACCCTGAAAAGCGCATTGTGTTTTTCAATGCATCGCATTGGGCTATGCGCTTCTCATAATCGTCTCAATGGAGAATTGCTGATTAACAAGAGATCCGAGGTTCGCTCTTAACGTGGCGAGTCAATCGTCACGAGCGCCACGCGCGTTATTAAATGAAGACATCAAGGCACTCCAAGTTCGCTTGGTTGGGTCAGACGGAAGACAGGTTGGCATCGTGCCTAGGAGTAAGGCGTTAGCCGAAGCTCGTAGTGAAGGACTTGATCTGGTGCTGATAGCACCGGATTCACATCCTCCTGTTTGCAAGATTCTTGACTACGGAAAGCATGTCTTCGACCAAAAGAAGAACAAAGCCGCGCAACGCAAGAAACAGAAGCGTACGCAGATCAAGGAACAGAAGTTTCGGCCAAATACCGACACGGGTGACTACAACATTAAGTTAGGTAGGCTGATGCATTTCCTTGATGAGGGCGATAAAGTTAAAGTGAGCTTGCGATTTCGAGGAAGGGAAATGACCCACCCCGAAATTGGGATGGATCTAATGAGTCGAGTGACCGAGGACCTTAACGACTGGGCGACGGTCGAATACCCACCCAAGATGGAAGGTCAGCAGATCACGATGGTCTTGGCGCCTAAGAAACGCCAGAAAGGCGTCAGCTAATAGCTCCACTCGTTTAACTAACTTCAGAACCAAATGCCAAAACTCAAGACGCACAAAGGTGCAGCAAAGCGATTTAAGCGCACCTCAAGTGGTTACAAGCACCATCGCATGGGCAAGAACCACATGAACATGAAAAAATCGAACCGCAGGCGACGCGCCTTGCGAGGATTCAAGGATGTCTCATCTGCGGACTCGCCTAAGCTTGATCGGCTTTTACCTTTAGACAAATGACGACTACATGGCACGAGTAAACAAGAGCGTCGCCTCACGCGCTCGACGTAAGAAGATTCTTAAGCAGGCGAAAGGCTACTACGGCGCCCGGAGCCGTACGTTTAAGGTCGCCAAGCAAGCGGTAATCAAAGCAGGTCAGTACGCCTATCGTGACCGTCGCCAACGTAAACGTCAGTTCAGGTCACTTTGGATTGTTCGAATCAACGCGGCGGCACGCGAACACGGCTTATCCTATAGCCAGTTTATGAACGGACTTAAGAAAGCGTCCATACAACTCGATCGAAAGGTGCTTGCTCACCTTGCCGTCAGCGAGACAGATTCGTTTGCAGCTGTAGTTGAACGCGCTAAGCAGGCAATCGCTGCTTAAACCCTAAATCGTGTGCGCTATCAAGCGTTGCGCGAATTCCGTAGTCCTTACTTCCGCTAGAGTAAATTTTGGCAAATGAGCTTGATACGTTGCGTGTCGATGCGTTAGAGCGGATCGCCGCAGCCGAGACTGAGCGCTCGCTTGAGGAGTTAAGGGTTGCATATCTGGGTCGTAACGGGCAAATTACCCAGCGTTTGAAGTCCATCAGTAGTCTGCCGAAGGACGAACGCCCAACCGCGGGCGCTTCCATCAACGCAGTCAAGAAAGCGATAGAAACCGCGCTCGATGAGCAAAACGGAGTTCTTCTGCGGTCCGCGCGGTCTAGTAATCTCACAGAAGAAATCGATGTTACGTTACCGGGCCGACAGCGACACCCAGGCGGTCATCATCCAGTCAATCAAACAATAACTAGGATCGAAGGCATATTTGTCGCCGCAGGATATCGGATTGCGGTCGGTCCCGAGATTGAAGACGATTATCACAACTTCGAAGCCCTCAACATCCCGGCTAATCATCCAGCGCGGGCGATGCATGACACTTTCTATCTAACTGATGGTTCGTTGTTGCGCACGCATACATCGCCTGTGCAAGTGCGAGTGATGCAGAAGATGGCGCCGCCGATCCGCATCATCTGTCCAGGACGCGTTTACAGGAAGGACCTGGACCGGACGCACACGCCGATGTTCCATCAGGTCGAAGGACTCGTCGTCGATCGCGGGATTTCTTTCGCGGATCTAAAAGGTACTGTATTAGGTTTCTTAAACGAGTATTTCGAACGTGAAGTCGAAGTTCGATTCCGACCGTCTTACTTCCCCTTTACTGAGCCTTCCGCAGAAGTCGACATCATGGGCGCCAAGGGTTGGACTGAAATCATGGGCTGTGGCATGGTGCACCCGAACGTGCTGAAGGGGTGCGGAATCGATACTGAAGTGTATTCCGGTTTTGCGTTCGGATTCGGTGCTGATCGCATGACCATGCTCAAGTACGGTATTGATGATCTACGTATGTTGTTCGAGAACGACATTCGCTTTCTCCAGCAGCTGGCGTGATCCGTAATGAAGATCAGTGAAAAGTGGTTGCGTAGCTGGATCGATCCAAGTGTGGATACAGTCGAACTGTGTGACCAATTGACCAATCTCGGACTTGAAGTCGACGGATATGCACCGACCTATCAACATTTGTCGGGCGTTACGGTTGCGGAGATTAAGTCAATCGAAAACGTCAGCAACGTAGATGGAAAATCTGTGACGAATTGCGTCGTGGACATTGGCACTGAGCAAGTTCAGGTTATCTGTGGTGCGCCAAACGTTCGAGTTGGCATGAAATCAGCTTATGCGCGTGACGGCGCAACATTGAACGAAAAAGATCGGGTGAAGAAAGCTCGTATCTACGGCGTGGATTCCGACGGCATGCTGTGCAGCGGCGCAGAGTTAGGGATTGATTGCGACGCAAGTGGGATTTTGGATTTACCGGAGCATCTTCCGCTTGGTGTTGATATCAAGGATGCCCTGAGTCTCGACGACATTACGATCGACATCGACCTCACGCCGAATCGCGGTGATTGTCTCTCGCTTCGCGGAATCGCACGAGAGCTCGGCGTGGTTAATCGATTGCCGATTGAAGAAACGAAGATCGAGAACATACCTTCGCGGAATACTCGGGAGCTAGCGATCGAATTAGCCAATCCAGTAAGTTGTCCTCGCTACCTTGGTCGCGTTATTGCCAACATTGATTCGAGTGCTTCGTCGCCTGATTGGATGGTACAGCGGCTAATCGGGTGCGGTTTGCGACCGATCGATCCGATCGTTGACGTAACAAACTATGTCATGCTAGAACTCGGTCAACCACTGCATGCGTTTGATTTAGCCAACACGCAAAACGGAATCGTCGTTCGTGATGCGAAGGTCGGGGAGAAACTCACGCTACTAGACGGTACTGAGATCGAGTTTGACCCAGGAACTCTTCTAATTACCGATGGTGACACGCCGCTAGCGATTGCTGGCGTAATGGGTGGGGAACGTAGCGGAATTCAAAGCGATACACGAGATGTGTTTCTCGAGTGCGCGTACTTTTCCCCAAGCGCGATTACAGGGACACCGCGTTTATATGGTCTCCAAACCGATGCTTCATTGCGCTACGAACGCGGAGTTGATTTCAGTTTGCAGCGTAAAGCAATTGAACGGGCGACCCAAATTCTCTGCGAAATTGTCGGCGGTGAACCAGGTCCGGTGACGATCGCGGAATCTTCTGAGCATGTACCCGCTGATCGTAGGATCACGTTGCGAAAAGAGCGGTTAGCGATGTTGGTCGGCGAGCGAATTCCTGATGAAGAGGTGGAGGATGTATTTGCTCGACTCGGGTTCGAGGTCAAATCTGACGATAAAAGTTGGCACGTAGGAGTGCCTTCGTATCGCTTCGACCTGGCAATCGAAGAGGATTTGGTGGAGGAAGTTTGTCGTGTGCACGGCTATAACCAAATCGACGCTTCGCACCCGAATGCGTCACTGCCTTTTGATGTCGAGCTCGATAGAGTTTCTACGTCGTTGACATCTCGTAGTCGAGTCGCGGAGTTAGGTTACTATGAAGTCATCAACTACAGCTTCATTGAAAAGGATTTGAACGATCGATTCGTACCGGAATTCCAAGCGCCTCAAGTTGAGAATCCGATTGCATCTCAATACGCTTCTATGCGCAAATCTCTTATTCCGGGTTTGATCGCAAGTGCACGCCACAATCTGTCCCGGCAACAGGAGACTGTGCGCCTTTTTGAGCATGGTAAATGCTTCACCATCGAGGGTGGGCACACGGTTCAAGAAGACAGACTTGCCGGAATCTCATTCGGATTGAGTCAACCTGAAGGTTGGGCGGACTCGCAGCGTAACATCGACTTTTACGACGTTAAAGGTGACCTTGAACGGGTACTGTCGCTTCTTGGGACGGACGTTAGCTATGAACGATCGGAGAAAGCGTATCTTCATCCTGGTCAGGCAGCCCGTATCGTCACGAACACCGGAGAAGTCGGGGACTTCGGCAAACTTCATCCGGAGATCTCGATGGCGATGGAATTGCCGGAAGAATCATTTGTGTTTGAGTTGGACGCCGAGCCGTTCACACAAGTTGACGCACGACTAGCAGAGTATGTTGCGCCATTTCCTTATTTGCGTCGTGATCTCGCACTACTCGTTGACGAGAGTGTGCGCGTACAAGATCTATGCGCTGTTATTCGTGACGAACTGTCCGATTTGCTCTCTGAACTGACAGTCTTCGACGTGTACCAAGGCGACAACGTCGGAGCCAATAAAAAAAGCGTTGGTTTAGGCTTGATTCTGCAGGATAGAAAGACGACGTTAACAGACGCGACCGTCGTGAAACGCATGGACTCGCTACTCGCAAAGCTAGCCGCCGAGTTTCGTGTCATACAACGTTGACATACTCGACGAAATTACTATAAAATCTAAATAATTCAATAAGTTGAAGCAGCGTTGTGGCAGACTCAGACCACGCCAACGAGGCCGCGAATGCTGCTGACCATGGCACGCGTGAGAGTTACGAGCTTGGAGACGATTCAATAGCACCGTCGCGAGATAAAGTAACTCGCGCGACTCTCGCGCGGGTAATTGGTGAACGAATCGGGTTGAGTAATAGTCTCTGCAATGACTTAGTGTTGAGTTTTTTTGATACTATTAAGCAGTCCTTAATACAAGGTGAAAGCGTAAAAATACAGAAGTTCGCAACGTTTAATTTACGCTCAAAAAAGGCACGTCCGGGTCGAAATCCAAAAACTGGAGAAGAGGTTGAGGTTTCGGCCCGGCGTGTTGTTACATTCAGGCCTAGCCGCAAATTACGGAATCTTGTAGATTCTCGTGGACGACAAAGCGAACCGTAGACCCAGCGCTCGTAAGGTCTACTATCAAATCTCCGAAGTCGCCAAGCTTACGGGCGTAAACGAGTCGACTTTACGTAATTGGGAAGAACAATTTGACGAACTTCGTAATGTGCGTCGTATAAACAATCGTCGTCACTATACCGCTGCCGACATTGAGACAATCGAGCGAATACAAGAGCGACGAGCAAACAGAGAGAGTCAGCAAGACGGCTCAATAGCAGAGGACTCAAGCCCGCAAGCATCGTCTTCAGAAACCGAGTTGCCGTCTGCTACTGAGCAAATTACTCTAACCCCAATTCAGATTAAAGAACTCATTGTTGAGTTAGGCGAGGTTAGAAAAGAGCTCCGGGAAATCGCTGCGCAATTAACATAAGGTCCTGCGAGAATTAATCGATCAGGAACCGTCTTGGTCTTGACTGGTCGATAACCTATCTCAAATAAGTTCGCGCCGGACGTAGTTCGTCGCCTGCGGTCACTGCCGGAATTGGTTGTCTCGGGTCGAATTCGTCATTTGGATGCACGATGTCTGACCAGACTTCGCTACCCGCGTGTACTGAGGTTATTGAAGCGAAACCGTTGATCGCCAATCCTAAATCTGTATCGGCTTCAGGTGGGTTCGGCGGTGGGACCATTTTGAGAACGATATGCGTGTCGGTTTGTTTCCCAATCGAACTTCGGATGTTGTTGAATGGTGCCAGGCCTCCCCATCGAACGCCTTTTATCTGATCCATTGGTAGGCAAGGGACGTTTAAATTGACAGCACATCTTGGAGAGGCGTTCTCCAGAGCTGAAAGGAGAAGTACCGCATAGTGCGCCGCCGTTCGCCAGAATATCGGGTCTGTATTTGATGTGCTGACTGCTAAACCACGCATCCCGAAGTTTTGTGCTGCCAATACTGCTCCGACCGTACCACTGTGAATAACTGAACGGCCTGTGTTGAAGCCGTCGTTTATCCCTGAGACAACCACATCGAAATCGCCGCCAAAAGCGCCAAGTTGTGCAATCAACACACACGTCGCCGGTGGCGCTTTTAAACTATATGCGCGCCCGCGAAAGCCCTCAATTGCTGGTTGCTGTAATGCGATTGGTATTCGCGAGGTGATGGTGCCAAGTGCCGCGCTGAGTCCTGAGGCGTTGTGGTCAGGCGCTACAACCGTAACGTCATATCCTGATTGTTCAATCTCGATCGCGAGAGCATGCAGTCCGGGATGGTCAATACCGTCGTCATTCGTGACTAACACGCGTGGATTCGAGCTCATGTGTCTCATTATGCGAACTGATGTGTCGAAGTCCGGATCGTAACTGAGCGCTCAAACGTGTGCGTGCCGTTGCGTATAAACTGCCATGCAACCAAACGAATGAGGCAGCTTTTGATGACAAGACAGGCTCACTTGATCACGGGTGGTTTTCCACTCGGGACAAATGCTGGACATGACATGGATTTCGTTAGGTTGAAATTGTTGGAAGCGCTATATCAGGCGGGATGTCAGACATCCGTCTCAAACAGTTTCGATGATGTTGGCGACCGACTAGCGCGAACGGATTTACTCGTGAGTTACGTTGCGGGGCCGTATCCCGATCCGGACCAGTGTGACGCGCTTGACAAGTGGATGCGTGACGGTGGACGTTGGTTTGCGTTGCACGGCACGAGCGGAGGTAAAGCCGTGCGAGTTGAATCGGATAGTCGTCGGCGACAGATGGTGCGGTTGCCGCACCATGAGTTGCTTGGCGCCTACTTTTTAAATCATCCGCCGATACGCCGTTTCACGATTCAAGTGCAATCTAAAGACCATCCGATTTTCGACGGTTTACCTCCAGAATTTGAGGTGGCGGATGAACTCTATCTAATCGAACCGATGCCTGATAGTAGTCCTCTCCTGACAACTGAACTTCCAAAAGATCCGTCGCCATCAGGATTTGGATTCGTCTACGATCAGGACACGTCGATACAAGAGGACGGTAAGACGAGAATACTTGGAACTGAGAGACGTGTGGGTCAAGGATCAGTCATTTACATTGCACTCGGTCATACGCATGCACCAGAGAACAACAGTCAGCCATTTGTTGATGACTCTGTCGCGGAAGGAGGAAGTACACCTAAAACATTCCGCGGCGTGTGGGAAGACGTTCACTTCAACCAGATCGTTGCGAACGCGATTACGTGGGCAGCGGCCGCTTAACACTGATCGGAAATTAGGGTTTCATGGACCAGTCTCATCTTGACCACCGCCTTACGGATCAGGAAAAGGATTCGTTTGACCGGAATGGCTACTTCGTTGTTCCGAACGCCCTGGATTCCGAAACTGTCGAGTCACTGTTGGATGCCGCAGACAGACTCGAAGTCGAAGAGAGACCGAAATATGAGGCGCGCGGGCTAAAAGAACACCATGCACTAAACGTGCTTGATTTCATGGGCAAGGACGACAGATTCTTACCTTTGATCGATTGGCCAAAAACGTTTATGAAGGTTGTTGACATTCTGGGGTGGCATATCCAGCTGTATCACTCCCACATCATCATTACACCGCCGCTTCCTAAAGCAAACTGGAGCGATAAGCGCAGATTAGGGTGGCACCAAGACAGCGGCCGGATAAACCTCGACATCGAATCTGTTCCTAGACCTCGAATTTCATTAAAAGTGGGCTTTTTCTTAACGGATACGAGTCATAGCGATCGGGGAAACTTCCACGTGTTGCCTGGTAGCCACCTGAATAACGACTTGTCGATGTCCCGTGATCCTCAAGCTGATCCACCCAACGCATCTCCAATCTGCACTAAACCTGGAGATGCAGTGTTCTTCGATCGACGACTATGGCACGCTGCCGGTCGGAATACGTCGAACGTCACGCGAAAGGCATTGTTCTACGGCTACAGCTACCGTTGGTTAAAGCCACGCGACAATATGACCGTCGCACATTACATGGCGGACGCTGACCCAGTTCGAAAACAGCTGCTTGGAGCAAGCCCGAACGGCGGATTTGGCTTTACGTCCCCGACCGACGAGGACGTACCGCTCAAAACCTGGCTCGAGGAACACCTAGGCGAGGAAGCCGTAGTTCCTTAATACCGTTTCAAACACTTCGCAGGAATCCATGTAGTCCATTGCCGATTAGCGCTTGACCGATGTGGTCAATGTGCTGAGGCGAGACGGTCGTGTGCTGACGAATAACGCGTATATCTCTTGCGAGCTTCTCAAGAGGATGACCTAGAAAGTTTGCGGTTGTCCCAGCAGCTTCAAGAAGCGACTCCACAACATACACACAGCCCGTTGTCGCGTCACTCGCGAGAAGGTGTGCTATCGCAATATCTTTGTCGCTTAATTGATCACCTTGATAGCAGATTTGCGTGACATGCTCCGTATGCTCGTAGACTGCTGCACGGTGACTTCTCAAGCGCGCCTCGGCTTTCGCGAGTTGCCGTTGTGCGAAGGGTCGATCCTTGAGTTTTCGATTAGCAAATCGCGGCGTCTTGCCGTGAGCCAATTCGAGAAACGAATCGATCGCTCTACGTGCGATGCCTAGTGCGACGGCGATTTTGTTGAACGTTAGTCGTACGTTGAGAGGGATCGATAGTTGGTTTGAGGGCATGTCTCCGTGACCGAGCGTAGCCACGACGTGGGTGTCTGCGACAATTTGATTCTCTACACGCACATCGTGTGAACCCGATCCGCGCAAGCCTGAAACTTGCCACGTGTCGACAATCTCGTAACAGCCTTTTGACAAGATCGCATAGTAACGTACTTCGTCTGATTCGTCGTTCTCATCAAGCTTTCTTACGGTTGCCCCGAAGACGTGTGCGTTATGAACACCACTTGCGAATTGCCACTGACCGTTGATCAGCCAACCTTCTTCACAACGACGGGCTTCGCCGACCGCGGCTGTTGAACTCGCCATGATCACTTCAGGGTCTTCAACGACTTCAGCACATGTAGCCATTGAAGGTCCGACTAGCGCAAATGTTTCGATGCCGATCATCAAGTTCCAGCCTGCGCTGCCATCTGATCGAGCAACGGCTTCTATCACCTGCATTTGAGTGCTAGGTTCCGCGTCTGCTCCGCCAATCGAGGTGGGTGCGCCAAGTCGGTAGAGCTGATTTGCCGCAAAAGCGGTCGCTACTGCGTTAGGAAGGTGGCGGATACGCTCCGCTTCCGCCGCGTGCGAGCGGACTAGTTCGTCGAGCGATTCCGCTCTCGCTAACCAATCTAAGCGTTGTTTCTGCATGGATGTCACAATGTGCCACTAGCGTGTGTCAATGTGATGCGCGCGTTCCGATATCGCCGCTTAAGGTGCATTGTTCATACACGCTGGCGCGAATAAACGATTTTGTAAGATAGATTTGGCATCTGCTCGAAGTGATCTGTAGTAATTGGTCAGTTCGGCTAACTCGCTACGCTGAGGATAGATGGTTGGAATTGGCATTACAGTTTGCAGAATGATCGACTGGCGTACTTAGTACCCTATCTATTAGACGTATCGTGACGAAGTGTCTCGTAACATGAATGACACAATCTGCCCGAACTGCGGCGAAGCGCGGCCTAATGCATTCTGCGGGTATTGTGGTCAAAACAGTCGTGACTACAACGCGTCTCTCTGGGTGGTTCTGAGGGACGCTATCGGCGAGTTGTTCGAATTCGACGGTCGAGTCATACGGTCACTAAGGAGCATCGTTCGATATCCGGGGCAACTTTCACTTGCTTTCGCGGAGAATCGACGCGCAAACTTCGTTAACCCATTTCGCCTGTTCATTTTCACAACGATTTTCTGGTTCTTCTTATTTGGCGTAACACTGCCGTCACCGGCGGACAGACCGATAAGGACTAATGAACGCGTAGACGTCGACGAAACTGAACAAACGCGGCTCCCGGAACGCATTCGCGTATCGATGGAGATCGATTCAGAAGCGCAGGAACAAACAGCGGCCGAAATTGCTGCGGGATTAGAAATTTTGCGTAGTCACCTTGAAGGCGACCGCATACGAAAACTCGATGATCTACTTCTAGCAACTGACGAACCTGCACGATCTACGCTCGTCAGAGGGATTGCACAGCTCTTGAATGCGAGCCCTGACATGCCGCAATGGGCTCAGCGTGTGTTGGCGAATGTCGCGGTAGATTTGAATCATTCACCACAATTACTGTTGAGCGAGCTGATTGACAACCTACCTTTGATGATGGTCGTCTTATTGCCTTGGTATGCGGTTCTGCTCATGGTGTTTTTCGGAAGACGAGGGAAGCGATTTATTCACCATCTTGTATTCGCGATCCATGTGCATGCCGTTTCGTTCATTGTCCTATCGGTCGTACTTCTAACGCCTGGGCAAGCCAATCCCATCGATGAAACATGGTGGAATCAAGCGTGGGATTTATTTGACCGATTCGTATTTATCGCACTGATGGTTCACACTTATTTCGCATTTCGTCGCTTCTACGGGCAAGGTCACATTCGAACGTTCGTGAAGTATTTCAGTCTCGGATTCTTTTACCTATGGGGATTATTTCCCGCGTTTTCGTTTGTACTGGTGCTGTTGTTAACCGACTACCTCTAACAACGCTAAGCTAATGCTCGATGCACACTTTCTAGAACGTCAATGATGGCGTCAACGGAACGAGCACCAGATTGAAAGATTGCAGTTGCATTGATCGATCCAAATTGGAAGCCCCAACTTTCAACTTGCTCTGAGCGAGCCTTTACCCGATCCAGATCTCGATAAAACAAGCGACCCGCATCATCACGAGGTGGCACATCCAACATCATTTGTAGTCCGAAGCGGTCGGGATCTTTTCCAGCAGCTTCGGCATGCGATAGAACAAGCGCTTTTGAACGTAGTGCTTCGCTTTCGTCTTCGATCGCGTTCGCTAGCCAGCCATCACCGATTCGTCCCGCTCGCGCTAAAGCGGCGTCGCTCATACCACCAACCCATATTGGAAGGTCAGCACCTTGCGGGGACTTAGGTTCCATCGCCATGCTTTCGGCGGAGTAGTGGTCGAATTGATACGAAATCAGTTCGTCAGTCCAGCATTGCCTCAGGACTTGGATTGCGTCATCCATGCGCCGACCGCGATTGGAGAAAGATTCTTCAAGCATCTCGTATTCGGATTCTTGCCAACCTACTCCGACACCTAATCTCATTCTTCCACCTGACAGGGTATCGATCGTTTGAACTTGCTTTGCAACGAGAACGGGTTGTCGCTGAGGTAATACAAGCACTTCCGTACCGAGTCCTATCCGCTCTGTATTGCCAGCGATAAAAGCGAGCGTCGTCAGTGCTTCCATGATGGGCATCTTCGACGGGTACATTGGGGGTTCGCGAGATTCAGTCGGATACCCCATGATGACGTGGTCGAAAATCTCGAGGCGGTCAAAACCAATATCCTCAATCGCCTTAGCTAGGCGAATCACGTTTTCTGGACCTTCGCGATAACTCACGCTCGGGAATTCAACGCATAGCTTCATTTAGATCTTCGGAGTTATCGTCGCGCCCGATTTTATGCAACTTGCCGGGCACAAAAAGAAGAGGCAGAGGGGATAAGCCTCTGCCTCCTTCAATGCGTGAGTGACAGTCCTAAGCGGTTCTGCCCTCAGCCATTGATATTTCCACGATCACCTCCTTTAATTTCTGCCAAAGTTGTTGCAACTTTAACAGATTTGCACAGGGTATTCAAGAGGAGATCGGTTCTTACTGATGTTGTTAGCTTGACGAGTACAGTGCAAACCAACCACATTTGCCGTTAGGAACCTCCTATGAGGAAGCGAGCGAAACTGTTATCGTGCCTTCCGCGGTATGCAATCCGGATTGGTTTTCATTCCATACGTCTAAATCCACGAGTTCTTCGCCATTCGCTTCGTAACGTCGTTTGACATTGCCATACACAGTGTTCGTATCGCCTACTACGTTCGGGTGGCGTACACGTGTACTCATACTCTTGACCGTGCCATCGTCGCCAGCCCAATCTGTAGCGATTTGGCATAGCCAACAGACCCGCTGCGGACCCCAATCAAACTGACCAGGCATGTTTCGACGTTCTTTCGCATGTTTCTCGTCGTAACGACCTCCGCCGCCTAGATCCTGTGATTCTTCCGCTTCAAGCGCTGTGCGAGGCGAACGGCCTGTTCCGACAACGCCGTGTGTAAAGAGAAATAGTTCCGTGACGGTGTACGTGCCTTTTTGAAGCGTCTCGATTGCTTCACCTTCGACGATGTCTCGAGCAGTACGTATACGGTTACCGCGACGTACGCGCTCATGCACGAGCGGGTCGGGAGCCGTTTCGGTGACATTCGTCTTGACTTCTCGATCATATTGGATCGTCCGACCGCCGCCGAGATTCTTGTAGCGCGCCATATTGGTTTTCTTGGTTGCCACAAGTTCTTGGCGCTGGTTGAAATACTCGACCATCGCGGTACAGATAAGGAAATCTCCAATTCGTTCAGAGTTCTTGCGGGTTGAGCCTAAGATGCTTTCTTGAGCGCGTATCTTGTCGCCACGCCAGATCGTTTTGTAAAAGGTGATCTCTCCGCCCGCGTAATTCATCGGGAAGTTGGCAGACGAAAGACGTCGACCATCAATCGCGCCGTTGATTGCGGCTGCGATACCAAGGCTTGCTCCGTAGATGAACATCGGCGGCGCGGTGATGTCGCCAAAGCGGCTCTGGGACGCGTATTCCTCATCGCGCCAGAGAGGGTTGTAGTCGCCGACGCCGTCACCAAATCGTCGTATATTGTCGAGACTTGCCTCGCGAAAACCACGAGAGGGCAGGGTGACGCCAGTCCCCGCGTTGTACTCTTCTTCGAATTCGTCCAGCGTCGTAATTGCTGCTACCATGTTGGGACTCCGAACTGTGCGAATGAGGATTATGCGAAGAGAACGTGCGTTGATTTGTGCTGTCTTACGTGTGGCTGAGCATATCTCTTACGATTTAAGTAGTCATTAGCCGTGTCCAATAAGTCTGGGATTTACGATCAAACAATATGAGCAGTACGACACTGAATATTCCCGGAATAAAAACGCAGCCGGAATCCGTCACGCGGAAGATGGCTTCCGCACTGCCGGGTCTTCGCGCGATCGCTGCGCAGAGAGGACTGAAGATCCACCACTTAGGCGCAGGCTATCCACATCCAGAAGTAACTAATCCTAAGTCGTTCATTGAGCGAACCGAAACGTGGTTCGACTACTTAGCAAAACGAGAAGGATTGAACGATGCGGCTGAATTACCTGCATTCCTACGAGACGCGTATGCCTATACCGATACGATGGGTCCGAGAGGACCAAGGGAGAGCTTCGCGAGTGTGTACGGCGGTGACTGGGGTTTCCATATAGATCCGTCTCAGCTAATACCGACGATCGGAGCTACTGGTGGGATCGCACTGTTATGCTCAATATTCGAACGCATAGGCGTTGAGATGGGTTACATCACGGACGCACCAACCTATGCAGGATTCATCGCACGGGCGACTTTGAATCAGCACGCCGAGATATACAGCGTGCCGATGGATCGCGAAGGTGCGGACCCAGATGCGCTGCGGGAGCAGATTCGTCGAGCGAGGGCAGATGGCAGAATCGTGCCGTTTTATTACACGGTCCCTGATGGACATAACCCAGCAGGATTTTCCTTTAGCAACAAACGCAAACGAGAGTTGCTTCGCGTTGCCGAGGACGAGAACATCCTAATTGTGGAAGATGCGCCGTATCTCTACATTAACTACAACGACGATCGGAAAGCCAGTCAGCCTTTCATTGCTCTTGATCCGCAACGATCAGTGCACCTTTTTACGGGTTCAAAGATTGGATTGCCCGGACCTCGTGTGGGATTCGTGTACTCAGAAGCCATGGTGAGCGTCGAAAATGGGAACGATGTAGCGCTTACAGAACTGCTGCTCTCAGAATCAAGTGGCTCAATCTTGTTTCACAATCCGCTGTCCTTATTGACGTTCGAAGCGCTATTGCGCTTGGAGGATGGTTCATTACGGTCTTCGTTGTGGCCGCTCGCGGAAGAGAAACTTGAGGTCTATCGCGAGAACCGCGAAATCGTGCTTAGCGGGCTCGAGTCTGAGCTTGGTGAGTACCGAGAACACTTTGATTGGACGCGGCCCGATGCTGGGTTCTTCAGTGCATTCACCATCAAGCAAGCAGACATTCGTGTAGACGACGAATTCACGAACGCATTGGTAGAACGCTACGGCGTGGTAGTCGTGCCTATGTACGGCTTCTATCCGAACGACTTTCTCGAGCGGTCACCGAACGCAGGATTCGATCAGTTACGTCTGTCCTTTTGCTTCACAGAGAGTCATGGCGAAGATCGTCGACGAGACCTTCACCAAGCGACACTCGCGTTTTGCCAAGCCATGAAAGTAGAGACCGGACTGGTCTAATAGTTGCTTCTATCTACTTGAAATAGAAACTTTTTGGGTTGCGGTGCGACCTTCATCTATCACAAGTGCAATGCCGCCTTGCGCGAGTGAAGCGTCACTTGCGGTGACCACTTTTTCCCCGTTTACAAAACCTTCAATCGTCTCGCCGTGAACGACGAGTCGTAGTTGGTACGTTTCACCGAGTGTTACATCAAATTCCGTTTCATCAAGGGTACGCGTGCCGTCCAATTCCTTCACGAGCTGGACTTGGTTCTGCTCGGTCAACAGCAGTCCATAGTACCTTCGTAATCCCTGTGTACGCGCAGCGATTCCAGCGCGTTTTGCAAGGTGAGGTGTTACGTCCGCTTCAACGACATAATCCGACCAGTCTCGGCTTCCGTATAGGAGTAGACCGGTGCCTTTATTGTGAATGAGTCGATAACTCTCAGGATAGAAAGGATGGTAGGTGTCGACAGCGTTGACCCAAGCTCGGCCCCACATCGTGCCTTTCTTCCGGCTTAACTCAAGCTCTGGGACACCTTCCCAATCAAAGTGATCCATTAATATCGTCGAGTCTGATGAAGCAGCGCTTATTTCGATACCAGTGCTTGAGATGGGGTACCCGTCCGTTAATGGAACCTGCCAAGTTAGTGTTTGTGTTTCGCCGGGATTCAACTGAATACTCGGTCCGTGGAGCATGACCGTCTGATCTTCTTCGTTGAAGACGCCCACGCACAGTGATACTTCCGCGCTTGACGACGCGTCTTCATTAAGGGTCAGCTGGGTTTTAAGAACTTGACCAGGATTTAGATTCGGACTCGTCATCAACCCGTAGCCTCGCCGTTCGAAGTACTTCGCGGTTTCCAGTGATTCAATAAACGTATTTGTGAGCGCGAACGCCTTGTCTTTAGATCGCAGTGGATCAACGTGAATTGCCAGACTACGCACCCCGTCCTCGTTCGCATGGTTTGTAACTTCACAGTGCGTTCCTCGGAAACCCTGTAGCGACCCTGGATACGAAAAGTGGTACCGTGCGCCATTCTTCGGTTTGGTGAAGGTCGCGCCGTTCAATTCGCTACCGATTTGAATGATTCGTTCAGCTTGAGCCACCGCATCGGAAACCCCGCCACTCGCGTCTGCGGTCGGAAGATAACAGATATCGGCGAATGGCGTACGCCAGTCGGTATTCGCGTCAATACCATCGAGACCGTTACGAATCCCCATCAGACAACCTAGATTTCCGGAGTTGCAGTCCGTGTCCCAACCTGCAGTGTTCACGATCTTCATTGATTCACTGAAGTCGCCGTCACTGTGGAGTAGGGACATGATGATCAGACCATGATTTGGCATGATGTGGCAGTTGCCGCCGTATTTGTCGTACCCGTAGTTCTCCTGGATTTTTCTAAACGTGTAACGCCAGTCAGTTGGACTTTCAGAGTGCCAACGGCGTATGTCCTGAATCATGCGAGCGAGCGTGCTGTCGGCAGGAATTTGTGCTAAACCGACGTCAATTAGTTTGTCAATGTCATCTTCGACAAACGCCTGAGCTTCCATCGCAGCAAGTACTTGTGCACCGTATACGGCCTCACCGTCGTGCGAAACAGAACCTGCGCGTCGAGCGAAGTCTGCTGCGCGTTCTGGATCGCCAGGGCACACCATTGCCCACCCATCAATAAAGATTTGGGCTCCGATCTGCTCCGCAACAACCTTGCCATTCGTCTCGATAGCGCCGCTTTGTGGTGCGTCGATGCCGTCGCGTAGTCGAAGATATGCAGTATGTTCTGTCGAATTTCCTAAGCCACCCCACCAGAGTACCGAACGCCCTTCGATGAGGTAGTTGAGCCAGGTTTGCCCGATTTGTTTTGGCGTGAGTTGAGGGTCGTAGTCGTAATCCTCCAACGCCCGAATAAACGTGAATGTCCCGGAAATGTCGTCATCGGTTACGATCAGAGGAACGCCTACTTTGTCGTGAACGTAGTAGTCGATTTCACCTAGTTGCTTTTCGATACGCTCATTAGTCCAGCCTTCAAAAGGTCGCCCGAGGTATACACCGATTATTTTTCCGACGACGCCGGCGTAAACACGTTCTGAATAATCGGCTGGAAGCATGGTTTCTCCTGACTGAGGTGCGCGGATAAGATTGAGGGTATATCCCTTGAATTATTAGCAGGAGACCTTACCGTGTCCGACAATCTTCAAAACGCATATGAAACCCTTTCCACCAGAATCGGTGAGTCGTCGGCTCCGACCGATTGGTTCGAAGTCACGCAGGATCGGATCAATGACTTCGCAGATGTAACGATGGATCACCAATGGATTCACATCGATGAAGACCGATCGAAAGCAGGTCCGTTCGGAACGACCATTGCGCATGGTCACTTGACGTTGTCAATCATGGGTCACTTACCTCGATCGGTTGTTGAAACCGGTCCTCGTCTCGAAGGACAGAAGTTAATGATTAACTATGGATTTGACAAAGTACGGTTTCCATCTCCCGTACCGGTCGGTGCGAAGATACGTACACATAGCACGCTCAAAAGAGTCGAAGTCAAAGGTGGCATGATCGAGACCATGAATGAGATTGTTGTCGAGGTCGAAGGTCGAGAAAAACCTTGTTGCGTTGCCGAGAGCTTGGGTCGGTTGGTCTTTTAGATCGCCAAATTACAGTACCGGCATTAGTTTCTCGAGTGGTCAGCTTAGATTGACCTTGCCTACATGAAGTCTGCGGTCACGTATAAGAACGTGCAGATATGGGACGGGCACGGCGACACCTATCGGCCCGAGACGTCTGTGACAGTAGAAGACGGACGAATCGTGGGGCTAGGCTTGGATGACCCACAGGCAAGGGACTGTTCAGGTTTAACCATAGTTCCCGGGTTAATCGACAGCCACGTCCACATGGTGTTAGATCCGGCGATTCTTGATGTCGGCAAACAACTCGCGCAGACTGACGATGACATTCGGAAGAAAATGCCAGGTCGAGCGGCAAGCATGCTCAGGGCTGGTATCACGTGCGCGCGAGATCTCGGTGGCGGAAATTGGCTCGAACTCGAGCTGCGAGATCGGATCGCGACCGGGGAAATTCCAGGACCACGGTTGCTCTGTGCAGGACGCCCAATTACGTCGGTTGAAGGTCATTGCCATTTCTGGGGTGGTGAAGTACACAATGTAGGCGAGGCGCGCCAGCTTATTGATCAAAACGACAAACAAGGTGTCGACTTGATCAAGGTCATGGCTACGGGAGGTATGTTTACCGCTAAGAGCCATCCTGGGCGGGCCCAATTCACACAAGACGAGCTTTCCGAGATCATCGCGTACGCGCACGAGCGAGATTTCGCGGTTGCTGCACATTGCCACGGCACCGAGGGTATCGCGAATGCCGTGTACGCGGGAGTGGATACCGTCGAGCACTGCTCTTGGATGGACACGGATGGCAAACGAGGTGACTACCTGCACGATGTTGTGATCGAGATGGCGTCGCGCGAAACGTCGGTTTCGCCGACCGTGAATGGCAATTGGTCAAGATTCATGCGGTTCAATAAGGCGCATCTTGGGGTTGTGCGTCAACAATTTCGCGAAATGAGAGCCGCAGGTGTTCGCTTTATCGCGTCGACAGACGCAGGTATTCCAAACGTCACGCACCACGACCTACCCAGAGCATTACCCGTATTCGCGCAATATGCAGACATGCAACCCGTAGATGTACTACGAAGTGCAACAAGCGAGGCAGCACGTGCACTTAACATTCACCACACAACAGGCAAGGTTAAGGTCGGACATGCCGCTGATCTTGTGTTTGTTGAAGGTGATCCATTAACGGACTTAAGCGTCCTACAGCACCCTAAATGCGTGATCGCACGCGGAATTGAATATCCCAGTTAGGAGATTAACGACATGGAATTTAGAGCAGAAATCCAATCGTTCATCAGTGAAAACTGTCCGGAGAGCATTCGCGATCCGGCTCGGCAGGCTACACGTGAGGACTGGCAAGCTTGGTCAGAGAAGTATTTCGAACGTGGATGGTCAGCTCCTACATGGCCGACGAAATATGGCGGCGCGGGATTAGATAAACCTGAAATCGCGATTCTTCAGGAAGAGCTGCGTAAGAACCACGCGGTCGTTGGTGTGGGTGGCATGGGTCTGACGATGATTGGACCGGCATTACTCGAGTATGGCACTGAAGAACAGTGCATGCAACATTTGCCGAAGATTGTCCGTCAGGAGATCGTGTGGTGCCAAGGGTATAGTGAACCAGGCTCAGGTTCTGATTTGGCCAGTCTCCAAACACGTGCGGTATCGGATGGCGACGACTACATCATTAATGGATCGAAGATCTGGACGTCAGGTGCGGATCATGCTGATTGGATGTTCTGTTTGATTCGTACGGATCCAGATGCGCCGAAACACGAAGGCATTAGTTTCATCTTGTTCGACATGAAGACTCCTGGCGTGAGTGTGAAACCGATTCTGTTGATAAGTGGCGCTTCGCCGTTTTGTCAAACATTTTTGGACGACGTCCGCGTACCTAAGAGCCATCTCGTAGGTGAGGTAAACAAAGGCTGGACAGTCGCAAAGCGCCTTTTGCAGTACGAACGGACTTCCATAGGCGGAATTGGCGGTGGTGGCGGTGGACCGCGAGCCAAGACGCTGGACGAGATTGCGAAAGAATGTGCGGGGGAAGCCGACGGGAAAATCGCTGATCCAGATTTACGTGACCGGGTTACCCAACATCGAATAAACGACCACGTGTACGGTTTGACAACGCGCAGATCGGGCGAAGAAAGTCGAGCCGGTGTCGCGCCAACATTTATGTCCTCGATGTTCAAGTACTACGGTACCGAGCAGAATAAGAACCGTTACGATCTTCTTGTCGAGATGATGGGTGTGAACGGTCTAGGTTGGTCCGGTGATGAGTTCGACCAAGCGGATCTTGGTGTCACGCGTCAGTGGTTACGCTCGAAAGCCAATTCAATTGAGGGTGGGACTTCCGAAGTTCAGTTGAACATCATCGCTAAACGCATTCTCGGATTACCCGACTGAAGCAATTCGTAAGGGTGCTCTCGACACCACCCGAGTCGTCTTCGACCGTACGTTCGTGTAGTTAGTCGTGGCAAGTTCGACTGTGTCCCGCCTTTCCGTCATACTGGAAAAGCGAATCCGTTCTCCTTTTGCGTTCCTCGTAATCGTCAGCATCGCAATGCCGATCGGTATGTCGGTATGGCAAGCGTTGCTCAACAACTATGTGGTTGAGCAAATCGGTATCAACGGCTTTGAAAACGGCGTCATGCAGAGCATTCGGGAGGTGCCTGGTTTTCTCGCGTTTACATCAGTCTTCATCCTGTTCATATTGCGAGAGCAGGTTTTCGCGGTTATCGCCTTGGCCGTATTTGGATTGGGAATCGCGATAACAGGGCTTCTACCGTCGATTTACGGACTTTATTTCGCCGTCGTGTTGATGTCGATTGGATTTCATTATTTTGAGACGGTCCGTCAGTCACTCTCGCTTCAGTGGTTACCAAAACGCGTCGCACCTAGGCTCCTTGGCGCCTTAATTTCTGTAGGTTCGATTACCGCTTTCTGCACTTTTCTAACCGTATTCGCGTTAGTAAAGTGGCTGGACTTTGACTATGCCACCATCTATGCGATCGCGGGTAGTCTCGTCTTGGCATTCGCAATCTTTCTTGCCTTAGTTACCCCTCGTTTTAAGTCGCGTGTAGAGCAGCGAAAACAGATTGTGCTTCGAAGCAAGTATTGGCTCTACTACGGACTAACTTTCTTATCTGGTGCGCGTCGACAGATTTTCGTGGCGTTTGCAGGCTTTCTGCTCGTACAGCGGTTCGGTTTCTCTGTTGCCAATATGACGGCGCTACTACTCGTCAATCATCTAGTCAACGCGATTGCGGCTGAACGGATCGGTGCGTGGATTGGGAAGATAGGGGAGAGACGTGCTCTCACCGTCGAATACATAGGTCTTGCAGTCATATTTAGCTGTTACGCATTTGTAGAGACCGCATGGGTAGCTGGAATCCTGTACGTACTCGACCACTTCTTCTTCGCGATGGGTATTGCGATAAAGACGTACTTTCAGAAAATCGCTGAACCAGCAGACATTGCGTCAACCGCAGGTGTTTCGTTTACGATCAATCACATTGCGGCGGTAATCATCCCCGTTATCCTTGGTAGTCTTTGGCTCGAATCACCCGCATCAGTCTTTCTCGTTGGAACTGCGTTCGCTGTGTGTTCGCTCGCACTGGCGCAGAACATCCCAAATTCGCCCGCGCAAGGTAACGAAGTTCAGGTTGCACCTTCGTTCCTACGCGCACGAACCAATCCATAGTCACGTAGCGTCTTCAATGCCATGAGTTCACTCCCACTTGCCGACATCACGGTACTCGATCTGACCATCGCACGTGCGGGTCCGACAGCGGTTCGACTATTAACTGATTGGGGCGCAAACGTCATTAAGGTTGAACCCCCACCAGCTAAAACCGGGTCGATTACGGGGGGTAGATACGGTCCGGATGAACAGAACCTTCACCGGAATAAGCGTGGTTTGTGCATCAATCTAAAACACGAAGAAGGCCACGCACTGTTCGTAGAAATGGTCAAACATGCTGATGTTGTGGTCGAGAATTTTCGAGCGCCTGTAAAACACAGGTTGAAAGTCGACTACGACACATTGAGACAGTACAACGAGCGCTTGATTTACGCGAGCATTTCAGGATTTGGTCAAGACGGTCCCTATAGTGACCGACCCGGTGTCGACCAGATCGTCCAAGGCATGTCGGGGTTGATGTCGATTACGGGTCATCCTGGCGGAGGTCCGGTCCGAGCTGGAATTGCAATTAGCGATACAACAGCCGGTATGTTTCTCGGTCAAGGCATCCTTTTGGCGTTGATTCAACGAGAAAAAACCGGCGAAGGGCAGTGGGTTCACACATCTCTTCTTGAAGGGATGCTTTGTAAACTCGATTTCCAGGGTGCTCGTTTTACGATGCTGGGCGATATTCCAAAGCAACAGGGTAACAACCATCCGACGAACTTTCCGATGGGCACGTTTCAATGTCAGGACGGCTATGTAAACATTGCGGCGCCCACTGAACGTATGTGGGTGAGTTTTTTGGATGCAATCGAGGATACATCGCTACGAGACGATGAACGCTTTACTACGCCACGCGATCGAATTAAAAATAGGGGCGAGCTCGAAGTCGCGATTAATGAAGCGTTAGTAGATTTCTCCGTCGATACGCTAGTTGAGAGATTGAATGCGAACGGCGTACCTTGCGGACCGATATTCGACGTTGGAGAAGGCTTTAGCAATCCGCAAGCAAAGCACCTGAAAATGGCGAAAGCAGCGCCTCACAAAGAACTAGGCGATGTTAGCTTAATCCGAACACCTATCAACATGTCCGCTCACCCGCATGAAGATACGTTCGAGCGTGCAGCACCTAGTCCTGGCGAGCACACGCGCGAGGTGTTGATGGAGTTCGGGGTCGAAACCGATCGTATCGACGCACTCTACGACGCCGGTACGATCGGTTGAGTCTATTATTGAGTTAGTGCTGCGACAATCTCGTCGACACAGGCATCGGCCTTCTGACGCATCTCGTCGTCGGTCGCATCCTGAATCGGATGTGGAACGAAGACGCACTTCGCGTCATCCATGCCTAAAGCTTGCGCCTGGGTTTCTGCCGCGACTTCAAACTCAGTCGACGCGATGCTTACTGCGGGGATCCCTTGGATTTCAAACCAAACCGTGTCATGCAAACTGCACGTGGTACAGGATCCTCAGTCAGCCAACCCTTCGACAACTAAGTCGACGTTCGCTTTGATATTCTGGCGAACATCGGTTGGCGCAGGCTTTGTGAATGTCGGTTTCTCAAAACGCTTAACCTCTAACTTCGGATAGCGTTCTGCCAACAATTCCTCCAAGCGATCCAACAAGATGTTGCCTCGCGGCTTCCGTATGTCTAGTAGCGCGAGCCGACCTTCGAGGCGTTCTGGACGCGTCGTAATCGAACGGACAACTGGCTTCCGTTCGTCGGTCGGATCAAGAATAGTGTTCATGCATAACCTCCTTGAAGTTCACATGTCAATTTTGCGCGACACTGGGATTGATCCCATGCTGCCGCTCGCCCAACCGTGAAACACGGCTGAGAATTTACCCGCTTCAGATCCCGCAACCACGATATGGATGCGATCTTCCGATGCGAATTTTGGTATTGGACGAGACAGTTCGGATTCCGTCATATTCTTCACGGCTTCGGGTGGGAAGCCGACGCCGCTCGTCGCATCTGCAATAAGCTCACGCATCGCTACGCTTGACACATCCTGAATGCGTGCTCGTATATCAGCCTTGCTCCAGCCATCTTTTTGGATCGTATCGACGTGCTCGGGACTGATTACAAGGATAATATCGCCAGCGCGATGTGCTTTGACGTGTTGAGACGCCCGCATCGAGAGTGCAAAACTACCGACCAGCGCTTCCGCTGAACGCGATGTTTGATCGACTACCTGCGCGGGTCCACTTGACATCGCAAATATTGAGACGACTGAATCTTCAGCCTCAAAGCCTCGTTCGACGTGGAGCGGTTCCCACGGACTACGCTCTTCCCACTCCGGAAAGCACATAGTGAACTTCATCGGATTACCTAGCGTTGAACGTTCTGTTCCACCAGGTTTCGCGCCACCAATGTTGCGAACGGCAAGCCGAACTGCGCGTCCTATCGCTGCGTTCGCGCGCGTTCCTTGTCCGAGAGCGGACAGTCTCATGTTCATATCCAACGCGTGTCGAACTGGGCCGTTCAGAATCATGATAGGTGTAGCACCCATCGTGGTCGCAAACACACCGTGACAGTTGAATTCATCGGTGCACATAGCTTCAATTGAGGCAATGACAACCGAAAGGTATTCCGGTTTGCATCCCGCCATCACTGCATTGATTGCAATCTTTTCAACCGTAGCGGGCGCTAGATTTGGCGGGATCGTGGCCACGACATCCTGTGGTTCTCGTGTAATCGCACTGAGCATCCGAATAACACGTTCAGGCGTTGGGGGCACGACGGGCAGGCCGTCAGTGAATCCTTGATCAAACAGGAACTCGTGGACGTCATCGTGCGACGCAATTTCGATTCGACGCGCGCGCAACGGACTGTTCTCGGCTTCGGCGCGCAATTTTTCAGCGATTATCGGATCTTGAGTCAGCGATCCACAACCTGGTCGCCAGTCAGGCAGTTCATCCCAGTTAATGTCGACAGTACCTACGTGTTCACTGAATAGGTCTTGCCACTCGGATTTTTCAAAGCCGATCACCTCTTTGACGGGTTCACCCGAATCATCAAGTAGCATCGCATGTGGCACTGTATCAAGATCGTAAGTAAACGACACGATCAACGTCGAGTCATCTAGTACAGGTGCCGTTAAATCGTGATTCTTGGCTAGAAGCTCGTTTCCATCCGAGGTTTGCCCGACGAGAAGCACATCGGTATCACCTTGTTGGTGCGCCGCTTCTAGAAGCGGCGCAACGAGATTGCAGGTTGGGCAGTCTTCTTTAACGAAACACAGAAGAGTTTTCGTACCCGTTGGTACGCTATGGTCTGCGCCGCTTAGATCTGGAAGTGTAAACGGTTGCACTGCTGTCATGATGGGGACCTAATGAACTTCAGCTGCATCTCCCCAGGCTTTCCTCAGTCGATCGAAATTAAAACCACTTTCCTGAGCAGCGTTGATGATGACTCGTTCACGTCGTGCTATGGCCGCAGCGGCGTCCGGGACTTCGTGTGCGACGTCAATGGGGATAACCACTGCTCCATGTTGATCGGCGTGAATTACGTCACCGCTCGTGACTCGCATGCCTGCGACGTTGATGCCGCTCCCGTAGGCGACAGGATGTACGAATGCGTGAGAGGGACCGATGCGATCGGCAAGCATCTGAAAACCAGGTGCGATATCCGGTATGTCGCGGACGCTACCATCTGTAATCAATCCGACACATCCTAAACCGCAATGAATGTTGCTGTTTACCTCGCCCCAGAACGAACCATACCCACGCGATTCGCCATCTAGATCCTGAATCACAATAATGGCGGGCTTCGGGCCGTCGTCAATATACTGATAGTAGCCGTGTTGAAGGTCGCGCGCTGCTTCTCCCCGCACGTCCGACGGATGCATTGCGCGTATGCACGCGGTGCGCGCATACCCAACCATGCTACCAAGTTCAGGACGTGTGCAAACCAGGGGATCCGTGGTGTACCCGTAGCCGCGACGTTGTGGTACCACCGACTCTAGTGCGTTACATACCGTTGGCGTATCGAGTTCTTTGAGTTGCTCGATTAGGTCGTCAGCGATTGTCGACATTTGGAGATTTTTCCTTGTGTGGTAGTTTGTGAAAGTGCGATTATGTTAGCGATTTAATGTTGCGAAACTGAAGGATCGGCTGTTGTCCTGTTATTACATTAGAAGAGGTTGGCATTGTGTGGGTGTTAGTAAAATTGCGCGCGGCTATCATGTGGGTGTTTAGCTCAGCTGGGAGAGCGGTGGCCTTACAAGCCACAGGTCGCAGGTTCGACCCCTGCAACACCCACCACGTAGGAACACCTCGACTTAGGTCGCGGTCAATCATTTCGGAGCGGTAGTTCAGCTGGTTAGAATACTGGCCTGTCACGCCAGTGGTCGCGGGTTCGAGTCCCGTCCGCTCCGCCATTTGACCTTTAAGATATTGTTCTATTAGACTTTTAACGAGTTTTGTCGGCGATTCAGTCGGATTACTTCAGAGAATCGAAAATTCGTACTATGTTCCTAATGGATAGGCTCATACCAGTGTTGCGCAAGGCTCGATCATGAATCCCGTAGCTAAACTCTCTCTACTCCCTCTTACGGCCTCTGATCGAGGTCGATCATATGCCAGTAAATATGCAGGTGTTGCAGCTGGTATTGGTCTTTCAAAACTCGGTGCGACTTACTTGGAGGTACCGCCGGAGAAGGCGTCTTGTCCATTTCACGTGCATCACGTCGAGGAGGAGATGTTCGTTATTCTGGAAGGTAAGGGCCGATATCGGTTTGGGTCTACAGTCTACGACGTTGAAGCCGGTGACGTCTTAGGTGCACCACGTGGCGGTACAGAATTCGCGCACAAGCTCACCAACACGGGTTCTACGACACTTAAGTATCTTGCAATCTCGACGATGTCGAGAACCGACGTCTGCGAGTATCCGGACAGTGGTAAGTTCGCGGTTGGAACGCGAAACGAAGACGGTCCTGATATTTTCGGCTACATCGGTCGTGCTTCTGATCCACTCGATTATTGGGATGGCGAGCCAGATAGCGCGCTTTGATGTGCTAAGCGCTGTTCGCTTATTAATAATGAATCGCTACTGCCAGCTGCGATTCAGTTCCTTCGTCGCGCCAACGTCTTTAGTGATTATTTATTAGAGTCGAAATGCAAAACGCCCACTACCGTTAGCGGTAGTGGGCGTTTTGGTTAGAAACTATCGCGTGAGCGTGACTTTCAGGAAGTAATAACGTCCCGCTGTGTCGAATGTACGCACGTCGGTGTTGTCATTAAATCCGTCGAGCGATAGTGGTGGATCTTCATCCAGCACATTGTCTATCCCGCCAGCAATAATCATGTCGAGGTCAGTGAAGTCATAGGACGCTTGGAGATCGTGGTAGTTACGCCCCTCAAGAATGCGCTCTACATCTGCACCAGTAGCAAAGTCGAAGCCGACCTCGTCGGCGTCTCCGATTGATCGCAATTGCCAACTCAAACTCAGACTGTTTCGGTTATACACCACATCGAAGTTGTAACGCAACTTGGTGAAATGCCCATCTTGATCGTCGTCAAAGCGACCCGTGAGATTTACCACGCTACCGTCTGCTTGGACTGTTTCAAAGTCGCTCAATCTAGTCGCTTCGAATCGGAAGTCGAATGTTCCGCCTAGGAGGTCTAGCCCTAGATATCGGGCGCCAATATCCCAGCCTGAAGTGTTCAGACCACCAACGTTCCTCACGGTGTTTAACACATTAATCGGATTGCCGGCGTTAGGACCTGAAGGGATTCTTTCGATCAAATCACAGTAACTACCACTCTCAGCACAAGATTCGACAATGAAGTCGGCACCTAGCGTTGCGAGTGCATTCGTCAATTCAATATCGTAGTGATCGATCGTAATTGCGAGACCAGGAACGAAATTTGGTTCATAGACAAACCCGTACGTGAATATGTCAGCAGTTTCCGGTTGTGCATTCATATTACCCCCAACTGTGGTTCGAATCTGAGTGGAGAGAGGTTCGAATCCGCCCGCCGGTACACCATCTGCAATGCAGAAAGAGGTTGGATTCGTTGAGCATGGGTCGCTGATCGAGGGAAATGAGAATCCCGATCCGCCAAATAGATGTGACGTCGAAGGCGCGCGAAATGCTTGTGAGAATTTCATTCGACCCATGAATTGGTCTGAAACACGCCACTTTAAGCCGACGTTCGAATTCGTCGTGTCGCCGAATGGATCGTAACTCGAGTAACGGGTAGCAAGGTTGAGTTCTACAGAATCAGCGATCGCGTTATCACCGAGTAGTGGCAATACCATTTCACTATAGATTTCTTTGACCGAGAACCCACCTGACGTTGGTTTCCTAGGAGTTCCTGTTGCAGCACTACCTAACGCATTCACTTGTGAATCTGGCGTATCTGATCCTCGTTCTTCTCGCCATTCATAACCGAACGCAACGCCGAGAGGTCCGGCCGGCAAATCTACGATGTCAGAATTGACAAAGTTAAGCGCGAGTGCTTTCTGGTCTTGCAGGCTTGCTTGGTTGTCAACGAAAGTGATGTAATCAATCATTTCTTGTGTGACGCTACCTTCGCTGAATACGTTGAGTGGTACACAAGCGTCGGTGTCGTTCGCACACAGAGGATTCCCATCTGCGTCTAGAACCCAATTTCCATCTCCGTCCTTCAGAGATGGACCAACTGCGTTAGCAACACGCTCAAGGTTATATATGTGGCCAAAATGCCCTTCAGATGCAGTCTCGCCAAACGTCGCGTACATGTCGTAGTCCCAATTTCCTAATTCACCATCGAGACCAACCAAGACACGCTTGGTTTCGGTAAGGGTGTTCTCGAATCGAGATCCGCCTTCGACCATTCGACGACGCCAATCGGAAATTTCCGCGCCAAATGGGTTGTAGTAATTGTCCGCCGTATATGGCGCGTTGTAACCAAAGAATACGAGTGGTGCTAGTGGTACCTCTGCGAGGCGTTGATCGCTGTCGCGATTGAGGTAGCTCATCTCAAGAGAGAAACGCGCATCGCCTAAGAAAGGCAAATCGTTAACCATTCGATCACCCGAAAATGCGACGCTCCAGCGTCGATTTGGTTGACGCTGGTGATTTGAAGGCGCGAAGTTGTATGAATCGCCGCCGAAGAAATCAAAAGGTCTAAACTCCCCATATTCGGGACCACGCGTGACATCAAAATTCTCGTCGTCGATTGAGTAGCGGTATCGACCCCACGGTGGAGCTGAACTACCTAGGAATATGACGTCGCCGCCGAATAGTGCGTAAGGTGTATTGGCCCAGTCGCGGTCGCAAGCACAGATTGTTCCCTCGTTAACGTAAGATCCAAATACGAGAAAGCTGCTATCTTCCCCGGTGCCACCGAAAGTCAGGTCCGCACCAGTCCGAATGCCGTCGCCCCTTGAAGTGACGCCGTGCTGATAGTTCACTTGGACGCCGTCATAGCCGCGACGTGTCAGGATATTTACCACACCACCGACTGCGTCGGAACCGTAGATGGCGGATGCGCCGTCCTTAAATACTTCGATTCGATCGACCATGGTTACTGGGATCGTATTGAGGTCCACAGCGCCTGTAAGGTTTGTCGATGAAAGTCCGGACGTACTGGATGGCAGGCGCCTTCCGTTCATCAAGACCAGCGTTCGACCGGATCCAATTCCTCGCAAGGAAATTCGATTGGTACCGTCTCCTCCGTTGTTGATTTGCGTCGTCTGTGCGCCGCCGGCAACTGAAGGCATCTCTCGCAGGAGTTCACCGAGCGATGTTTCTCCTGATCGTTCTATATCAATTCGATCAAAAACCTGCACCGGACTCGAACCTTCTAACTCAACACGGACAATGCGTGAGCCAGTCACGATCAACTCTTCCACCGATTCTGTTTCGGCTTCGTCGTTGTCTTCGTCTTGTGCGCTGACAGAAAACGTCATCGCATAACCAAGTACACCAATCAGACAGAATCTAATTAGTGAAAAAAATGGAAATTTCTTCATTTGTTCCCCGAACCTTTGCGTGAATACGCAGAGTTAATCCCCTGTACACATCGCTGTCCATGTATGGCCTGAACCGTAACAGAATTAACAATGGATACCCGCAAATTGTAGTATTTTGAGTGGATTTTTCTCCATTTTTTGTCCACATTTACCGGCCGGAAATTTCGTCAGCTAGTTTCATTCGCTGAGTGATTGATCGCCAAAACTCGACATCTATCAGCTTCAACGATCACGTACGACTATCGACCCAAACTAAATACAAGACGGAGATTCAATCGACAGCGAGGCGTCCTGACTTGTCATTAGTCAGTGGGAAACACGCTATTCAAGACATAAACTTAACGACTATGCGAAAATTCGCTTAGTTTCAGAAGTTGGCGTCACTCAGTAGCTATCAACGGGGTTGGTAGCAACGAGGCATTTGCCGAAACGATAGATTGCCGACTGACCAATCTCTTGCTAGCCACGTTCACTTGAATCAGTTACACCGTCAAGCCACGCCTTTACAACGGGCACAGAACCTCTACGAAGAAATCGTCGCCGCTGGACCTTCTATCGATGCAAATCGGGAAATTCCAACGGAGCTCGTTGGGAAACTCAAGTCTGCGAATCTACTTCGCTTACTCGTACCTAGGAGTCTAGGAGGTGAGGAGATGGATTGGTACGAGTATCACGATGTCATTCGCGCCATTGCACATGCAGATGGCAGTGTTGGTTGGTGTATCAATCAAGGAAACGTATTCGCTACCAACGCAGCCAGAGAACCCGTTGCGTTGGCTCGAGAAATTTGGGGCGTGCCGGAGGGGAGTTGCGGAAATGGTCCGCCAATCAACGCGACATCAAAGTCTGTCGCCGGCGGGTATGCCCTAAGCGGTAAATGGATATTTTCAAGCGGTTGCCGACACGCGAACTGGCTTGCTGCTCTCGTCACAAGCTCGGACCATCCGCCACGACTTCATTTCATGCCGAAAGATGAAATCGAGCTAATTGACAACTGGCGGGTTCAAGGACTTCGTGGCACCGGGAGTTTCGGATTTACTTGTGAAGACTATTTCGTACCGGAAAGGCGCGTCATGCGGATGGACCTGCCGCACATTGAGTCAGGACCCATCTATAAGATACCTCAATCACTCATGTTTGCATGTGGCTTTGGCTGTGTTGCACTTGGTGTAGCCAGGTCGGGTTTAGACAGTGTGCTTGAGCTAAGCCGTTCAAAGAAGCCGCAATTTGGCAAACAGACCCTTGCTCAAGACTCCGTTGTGCAGAGTAAGATCGGACTTGCAGAAGGACTATTTGGTGGTGCGAAAGCGTTCCTTTATGAGACGGTCGGTGAAGTCTGGGAAAACGTCCAACGTCGAGGGAAGATCTCATTGGATGAGCGTTTGCGGTTGCGATTAGCAGGCACTCACGCCATTAGACAATCTGCGCAAGTAGTTGATATTGTTTACAACTTAACTGGTTCGAATGCGATTTTCGAATCAACCACGATCCAACGCAAGTTCCAGGATATCCATGTGATCACGCAGCAAATTCAAGGTCGTGAGTCACATTACCAGACTGTTGGCGCGCACTTGCTAGGCGAGAGTCCTGAAGGCGGAGTTTTCTGACCAGCCGCGTTTCTTTATTTAGAGCTTACGCTGCCGCTAGTTCATTCAGAATCTGACGCGGCTTTCTCAATCTCTGTTGATGCATGCGCTTGGAGTGCGGACGTAGCGCGGGCGTTTTGAGCTTCTTTCATCGCTTCCGCAGCGCGTTTGTTTTCCTGGATTTTTGCATTAATCGCCATACCCGCGCGCATCCAGGTTTCGCGGTTCTCAATCACATACTGGTTTGATTCGCGATAGTCGTGCAGCAGTCCGTTCACTTCAGGTATGACGTAACGCGCTACGAGGTCCCAACTGCTTAGCGTGTCCGCTCGGTTGGCCCAATCGTGCACGAAACCAATTACGCAGCCAAAGCCACCAGACAATTCTTGCATTTCGTGAATTTTCGCGACTAGATCGTCTGGCGTGCCTATAACACTGACACTTCCGTCGCTAAACGCCATTACGTCTACGGCTTCGTCCGGTGTTTTGAATATCTGACCTTGACCCGCAGCCAGCGTCCCAACGGTGTATTCATTATTGTGTCGGAACAGACCTTCTCGCGCCTGTTCTCGCGCCTTGTCCCGTGTCTCGGCGATGTGCCAATTCAAGACTAACCGCCAATTCGATCGGTCAACCGTATTGCCATGCTTTTCCGCTGCTTCCTCAGCAAAACTCCATTGCATTGGGAGTGCTTGAATACCTGCTTGCGAGGTCGATCCAATCGACAGAACGCCAATTCCATGCTTGCCAGCCAACGTCATCCCAGATGGACTGATCAGAGACGCAACCGTGAATTCCATGTTTTTTTGAACTGGCTTGAGTTGCAGTTTCGCATCTCTTAACGTGAACCAATCAGATTCAACGGTGAAACGTTCCTCGCCGTCAAAGAGCCGACGAATGACGCCGATGGCTTCGTCTTGACGATCGCGAAGAACCATTGGATCCATGCCAAGCGTATGTGCGTCGCTCGGAAGCGCGCCGGGACCTGAACCAAATATCACGCGACCACGAGATTGATGGTCAAGCTGTGCAATCCTTTGAGCTACCATGAACGGATGGTGATAAGGTAAGGACACAACACCGGTACCCAAACGAATACTATGGGTCCGTTCTGCGGCTGCAGCAAGGAAGACTTCTGGTGAAGCGATGACCTCCCAACCCGTTGAATGGTGTTCGCCACACCAAAACTCATCAAATCCGAGTCGATCCATGTGGGCGACGAGTTCAAGGTCGCTCTGCAACTGTAGCGTGGGGTGTTCACCGATCGGGTGATGAGGCGCGAGAAACGCACCGAATCGGATATCGCTCATAGATTCTGTCTTGGATACGTAGGAATACTTGGGATTGGATTCTACCTTTTACTTTGAGCACGAGATTGCCACAAGGCAGTCTGATTTAGTCAAAGTTTCGATGGAATACGCTAGGCAACATCCATGAAATAATCGCCTAGGTGCGAATGCGGTCTTCGGCTGATGGTCCAGTTGCCAGATCGCCTGTAAAACCGTCCGTCGAGGAAGAACCTGTCGACCCACCCGTGGGTTCCGCACCGAACGCAATTTCCCGCTCTTCTGCGGGTTTGAATGCTTTCTTTAGTTCGGCCGTATCCTCGTGCATACGGAAAAGAGACTTTATGTCCCTCCTAATCTGAATCAGGCTAGGCACGATGAACAGTGTGGTAACTGCGGCAAATACGGTCCCAGTTGCAAGACTGACCGCCATTGGGATAAGGAACTGAGCTTGCATGCTCTTTTCAAACAACATTGGCGTTAATCCCAGCGCCGTCGTCGCTGTGGTAAGGAACACTGCTCGGAAGCGACCCCGTACAGCCTCTGTGATTGCGTCTTCGAATTCGATACCGGCGGCGCGTAAGCGCAGGAATAGGTCCGTCAACACAAGTGAGTTGTTCACCACTATACCGCTCAATGCGATGATTCCAAATATCGAGACGAATGAAAGATCGAAGCCGAGAAGCCAATGACCTGCGATCGCACCACCCGCTCCGAATGGGATTGCAGATAGTACGGTGAACGGCATGGAATAGTTGCGGAGCTGGCTAGCTAAAAGTATGTACATCAATAAGATAGAGGATGCTGCTAGCAATCCTAACTGAGCGAAGTCCTCCGCCTGTTCTTGTGCAAATCCAGCCTCTCTTATAAGGAGCCGCGGAAATTCGGTCTCTAAAGCTGGTAGTACGGTTTCGTTCACTTCCGCAATGACTTGATTCGGCGTGCGAATAGCGCTGTCGATTCTTGCGCTCACTTCAACAACGCGACGGCCGTCGATTCGGGTGATGGACGAAAAACTTCGGTTTTCATCGATCCGCGCAACAGTGAAAAGCGGGACTTCAGTACCGTCGTTTAGTCGAATACGTGAATTCGCGAAATCTCGCGTGCTACTTCGTTCATCGGTCGGAAAGCGAACCATCACCTTCACTTCGTTGCGATTGCGTTGAATCCGCTGGATTTCCTCGCCGAAGTAGCTCTGCCGCAATTGCCGAGATATGTCAAGATTCGTGAGTCCGGCTGCTTCTCCCGCCTGAGTCAATTCGATGTCGAATTGTCGTTTCCCGAGATCAAAATCGTCGGTAATCTGTACTAGTGCTTCCACGTCTGCCAAACGTGTTATTAGGGTGTCTACAGCACGCAAGAGAACATCACTGTCGCGATGACTAAGCTGATAGGCCATGTTGGAGCCGCCGATGAACGACGAAGTGAATTGCAACGAGTCCGAGCCTGGGATATTGCCTACTTCGCTGCGCCAAAGACGTTCGATTTGAGCCGAACTATTTTGTCGAATACTCTCGTCAGCAAGCTCTAAGATCACCTGAGCGCGATTGCTGCTTTGCGAGACACCTCCTGGTCCACCGGGTCCACCGGCTAACCTAAGCCCACCGCCAACGACCATGCTGAGCGACTCAATTTCAGTGCCGCCAGCCGCATCATTCACCCGGAGGATCGCGTTTCGAAGTTGTTCCGCGCCTTCCTCGGTTGTACCGTATGGTGTGCCGACAGGATAGGTCAGGTTCGCAGATACGGAGTCCGATTCAATAGATGGAAAAAACAAAAACCGAACCGAATTGGTATAGAGGAGCGATCCGCACGCAAACAGGAATAAGAATGCAAGGAACAAAGTGACATATCGCCTCTTGATGGCCCATGCAGCTGCCGGTACGAGTACGCGATCACGAAAACGGTGCACGCCGGATGCAATTAAGGATTGCAGGACGCTTAGAGGCCATCGACTCCAATAGCCTTCATGCGATAAGTGAGCAGGAAGAATCAGAAATACTTCGATCATCGAAATGACGAGAACGGTGATCACAACGAGTGGAACCGCCCCAAGTATTTGTCCGAACGTCCCGGTCGCAAACAGTAAGGGAGCGAAAGCGGCCATTGAGGTTAGAACACCGATGCTGACTGGAGAGAAAACACCTTTCGCCCCGGCGATTGACGCTCCGACACCGCGTAAGCCAGTTTCGTGAACGGCGCCAATGTTCTCGCCTACAACGATTGCATCGTCAACAACGACTCCTAATACCATGATCAAGCCAAACAGCGAGACCATGGTGATTTCGACACCGAGTGGTGCGAAAAAGATCATGGCACCAAGGAACGAGATTGGTACACCCATGGCCACCCAAATCGCAAGCTTCAGGTCAAGCATCAGTACCAGAAACGTCACAACAAGCGTAAATCCAAGAATTCCGTTACGAACTAGAAGATCGATCCGCTGTTCCAAGACTTCGGATTGGTCTTGGAAAATTTCAATGTCAACGTTATAGGGGATGGAAATGCCGTCAAGATTCGACTTTACGATTTCTGCGATTTCGAGAACGTCCTCGGAATCCGAGCGACTTACCTGAACGAAGATCGCAGGTCTTCCGTTGAATTCATTACGAAGTTGGTCGTCTACAAACGCGTCGCGAACAATTGCGATATCTCGTAGGAGTAGTGTCGTACCATTCGGAAGCGCTTGTATCGGGATTGATTCGAATTCAGCGCCGGTCATCAGTTTCTTGTTCGTACGGATAAGGAGATCACCCGCGTTTGACTTAATTTCGCCGGCGGACAGGTTTACTGAATATTGCCGTAT
>LXNI01000725.1_pt1 | contig 35616 bp, 34 predicted proteins | sample 809091 | NCBI WGS metagenome assembly LXNI01 (sample SAMN04870527, study PRJNA318959) | sponge metagenome | biome: 01000161; feature: marine sponge reef; material: water | host: Sarcotragus foetidus | place: Greece: Milos, Mediterranean Sea | collected 2013-05-29 | depth 5-7 m
TTGCGGAAGCCGTCATGTTTTTTACCTTGAGGTCTTCTACGACTATTGTCCCGCACTTGTCCGCAATCTTCTTTGTGGTCTGATGAACCCAGTTCTTGCGGATATTGGCTATCTTTCTGCTTACCTTCTCAAGTTTCTTCTTTGTGTCCTTCCACCTGTTGGATCCCTTTACCTGCCTTGCCATCCTCCGCTGATACCGTTTCCGCCTTGCTTCTTTTTTCTTTAAGTCGGGCAGGTGATGGAAATCTCCATCAGAAGTGGCGACCTGGCGTGTGTTCATGTCAACACCCAGAATCTCACCTTCCCCTTCGCGGCAGGCAGAACGACAAACTTCTACTGTGCGTATTTCTTTAGCAATCATGATAATGCGGGTTAGTCAAGTATATAATTCCCCTCCTTTTTCATTTCGCTCGGGAAGTGGCGGTCTTCATGACGCGCGCACTCCGCGCGAAACCGCCTTATTGATATATTATTCCCATTGTTTATTATAAGTAAACTTAAAAGAAAGCGGCCCGCGCAAGCGAAACCCCGGTCGTCGTTTTACATGAATCCGATGCACGCTACGGCGGATTTTTAATATTCCCGTGCGAATTTCTCCCCGAGGATAAAGAATTGGAGAGCCTTGTAATCAACTGCATAAGAACGCTCGCGATGGATGCCGTGGAAAAAGCGAAGTCCGGCCACCCGGGAACCCCAATGGCTCTCGCTCCCGCGGCTTTTGTGCTTTTTGACAAATTCCTAAGACATAACCCCGAGAATCCAAACTGGTCCAACCGCGACCGCTTCGTCCTTTCCGCAGGTCACGCTTCCATGCTTCTCTACGCCGCTCTTTACGTAAACGGATACGACATCTCGATTGACGACATGAAGAAATTCCGAAGCCTCCACAGCCGCTGCCCCGGTCATCCCGAGCTTGGAATCACAGCCGGAGTCGAGACCACGACCGGACCTCTGGGACAGGGAGTATCGAATTCGGTCGGAATGGCCATAGCAGGCAAGTGGCTTTCGGCGCACTTTAACCGCCCCGACTACGAAATCATAGATCACAAAGTGTATTCAATCTGCAGCGACGGAGACATGATGGAGGGCATTTCCTCAGAAGCCGCATCCATAGCGGGACATCTCGGACTCGGAAATCTGATCTGGATATACGACAGCAACACCATAACCATCGAGGGCAGCACCTCGCTTGCGTACTCAGAGGATACGGAGATGCGCTTCGGTTCCTACAACTGGCACGTGGAGAAAGTCGCGGATGCAAACGATCTTGAGGAAATAGAAAAAGCTCTTGGGCACGCGAGATCCGAAACCGAAAGACCTTCCATTGTCATACTGAAAAGCCAGATAGCCTACGGAAGTCCCAACAAGCAGAACACGTGCGAAGCCCACGGGGCACCGCTTGGAGAAGAGGAAGTCAGGTTGGTAAAAGAATTTTACGGATGGGACGCCCCGGGGAATTTTCACGTTCCCGACGAGATCCTCTCCTACAGGGAAGAGGCCATAGCCAAGGGAAACAAGACTGAAGCGCTCTGGACGGAGAACTTCAGAAAATACTCAAACGAGTATCCCGAGCTTGCCCATGAGTTTGAGATATTTGAGAAAAGGAAACTGCCCGAGGGATGGGACAGCGACATCCCGTCTTTTCCCTACCCGGCCGATCCGGTCGCAACGCGCTCGGCGAACTCAAGCGTGATTAACGCCATAGGAAAAAAGGTGCCGTGGTTCATGGGAGGCGCCGCTGACGTGGGTTCCTCGACAAAGACCTATCTTAAATGCGCGACAAGTTTTTCCGCTGAAGACAGGGAGGGGAGAAATTTTCATTTCGGGGTCAGAGAGCACTCAATGGCGGCAATAGCAAGCGGCATGTGTCTTAGCGGACTCAGAGCCTACGCATCGACATATTTCGTCTTTGCCGACTATATGAAACCTTCAATAAGACTCGCGGCCCTGATGAAACTGCCCGTCATCTACATTTTTACCCATGACAGTATAGGGGTCGGTGAAGACGGGCCCACACACCAGCCCATAGAACATCTGACGACCCTGAGAGTAACGCCCAACATCGACGTCATACGCCCCTGCGACGCAAACGAGCTTGCGGTTCTCTGGAAACACGTGATGGGACTCAAGGACCGTCCCGCCGCATTCGTTCTCACAAGACAGAACGTTCCGGTAATAGACAGGGACCGTTACGCCGCGGCCGAGGGCGCGCTTGCTGGTGGCTACGTAATAGCAGACTCAGACGGCACACCTGACATCATACTGATATCCACGGGTTCTGAGGTTCACGTCTGCATTGAAGTTTATGAAAAACTGCAGCAAACGGGAATAAACCCTAGAGTAGTGAGCCTTCCCTGCTGGAACCTCTTCGAAGCACAATCCCAGGAGTATAAAGACAGCATCCTGCCGCCTTCTGCACCCGTGAGAATCAGCGTTGAGGCTGGGGCAACGCTTGGATGGGAGAGATTCACTGGCTCGGGTCCTACCGCCAAAGCCTACGGAATAGACTGTTTCGGAGAGTCGGCTCCATATGGCGACGTGATGAACAACTTCGGTTTTAACGCCGACATCATACTAAAAGAATGTCTCGATCTGCTTGGTGACTAGCTGTGTCCGCTAAAAACAAAGCTGGTTTCGAGTCGCGAAACTACACGGAATACGCGGGCGATTACCGAAACGCGATCGAATCCCAATTGCTTGAGCTTGAGAGAAACCGCTTTGCAGAAAGGTTCTTCGATTGCGATCATCTGCTCTGGGCCGATGATCCTTCGGAAATCACAAACCGCCTCGGCTGGGTGCACCTTCCCGAAGAGATGCTCCAAGTGGCGGATGAAATCCGTGACTTCTCAGAATCCGAAAGAAAAAAAGGATTCACCGATGTCATAGTTCTGGGTATGGGAGGCTCGAGTCTCTCCTCCGAGGTGTTCAAAAACATATTCATCCCCCGAGACGGCTTTTTGCGTCTCGCGCTTCTTGATACGACAGACCCGGATTTCATTTTGAGGACACAAGAAAACATCGACCTTCTGAAAACACTGTTCGTGGTCTCCTCAAAATCAGGTTCCACCGTTGAGACCACTTCCCTGATGAAATATTTCTACGGTGAACTCGCAAAAAAAACCGACTCTCCAGGAAAACATTTCGTCTGCATCACGGACCCAGGTTCAAAACTGATTGATACAGCCCGCGAACATAATTTCAGCAGGGTATTCATCAACGACCCCAATGTCGGCGGAAGGTTCAGCGCGCTTTCTTACTTCGGTCTTGTGCCGGCTTCCCTTGCCGGGATCAACATACACAAAATACTTCAATTGGCCGCTTCCGTGCTACTCGAACTTAAAAATGCGACCGGAGGAAGCTACAATGAGAATCCTTCTTTCCGTCTGGGGACCTTTCTCGGGGTCATGGCCAAGGAAGGAAAGAACAAGCTGGGTTTCGTTTTCTCAGAAAAACTTTTTCCTTTCGGCTACTGGGTTGAACAACTGATCGCAGAGAGCCTAGGAAAAAACGGCGTCGGCATCCTCCCACTGCTTGACGAGGCAAACGCTGACGCACCCCGACCCGGTGAGGACAGGGCATATATTGTTTTTTCCCTGAGAGAGGACGAAGACTCAGGCGCCGTGGCGGGACGTCTTGTGGAATCCGGGGTTCCCTTCGCGCAAATAGTCGTTGATTCGCCCGATTCGGTTGCGGAGGAGTTTCTGCGCTTTGAGTTCGCAGTCGCACTTGCAGGAAACATCATGGGGATAAATCCCTTTGATCAACCCGATGTCGAATCCGCAAAAATTTTCGCCAGAAGTTTTCTCAAGCTCTATGCAAAAATCGGAGAGCTTGAATCCGAAAGACTCGATTTTTCAAGAGAGGGGCTTGTTTTTTCAAGCAACAGGAAGATCAAATCCCCGGAAGATCTAAAAGATATTGTCTCTTCAAAAAAAACTGGCTACATATCAATTCAGGCATACGTGGACCCCGTAGAAAAAAATTTAAAGGAACTTCTCTCCCTCCGAGCACAGATCGAGAGGATATCATCAGTGCCCGTAACTCTGGGTTTCGGTCCGAGATTCCTCCACTCAACAGGCCAGCTTCACAAAGGAGACTCAGGAGAAGGGTTTTTTATCCAGATCGTAAGCGATAATGCAAACGATCTTCCTATACCCGATGATGTCGGTTCCGCAGAGTCCGTATTTTCTTTCGGGATACTCAAGATGGCGCAGGCCACGGGCGATTTCGAATCTCTCGATGAAAAAGGAAGAGAAATCGTAAGAATCGGCATTCCATCCGAGGTCGCACCAAACGTTGCAACGATCACCCGGTTCTTTACCATTTGAAATCCATTTCCCAACTAAACGGGCTTGGTCAATCTTCCCTTCTTACCATAAAATCCTCGTCGGTTTTTCGATGATCGCCACACTTTACAGCAGCCATTTTATGTTGCACTGTCAATTTTGACCGAAAATCGCGGCATCTGTTTGTCCTGTTTTTGGCGGCCTTGTGGAGAAACCGCTCAAGCAGTTCGGAGTAAAAACGTCAACCTTTGCACAAAAATGGGGAATTATAAAGGAAAGTTGACAAAACCCGAAATAAACAGGAACGAAAGTTGACGAAATTTACTATGAGATATAGAATGGAGGGATGGAAAATTGGAAACTTCAAAGTGCTGTATTAAGTACCGCAAGTTTGGTAGGGGGTGCTATAGTAGTGTTATCTCCTGAAGAATGGGTTTCGGTGTTAGTGATTACTTGGTTTGTGGTAATCACTGTTATATTGGCTTGGCCTGAATATGAAGAAGTGGAACATATCTATAATCCTGACATGGAACAACCTAGACGACCTGCTACGGGGAAAGAGGCAGTGAAACAGTTTTGGGCTGCTTTATCGAAGGGGGGATGGAAAACCAGGAAGGTTAAAAGAAGAAAATAATTTTGGGACAAGAGTTGACAAAACACACGTTTTCCTGTATTATATAACCATCATGAAAAAGAAACACGCAAAGACAATCAGCTTGTTTGAATTGATGGAAAAGTACCCCACTGAAGATGACGCCAGAAAGTATTTCGAGCATCTAAGATGGGGGAACGAAACACATTGTACCAAGTGTGGATGTACGGGAAGGATAACCCCTCAAATCAAGAAACCGGGACGCTACTGGTGCGGGGGTTGCAGAGGATACTTCACCGCTTTAACCGGAACCCCTCTTGAATATACCAAGATAGATTTAAGGAAGTGGATATTTGCCACTTACCTTCTTATGACGGCGAGAAAGGGAATAAGCAGTCTTCAGTTGAGCAAGGAATTGGCTATTTCCCAACCTAGTGCCTGGTATATGCTTCACCGTTTGCGTTTGGCTTGTGGAAGCGATATGGAAGCGTTAAGCGGGGTTGTGGAGATAGATGAAACCTATCTTGGCGGTCTTGAGAAAAACAAGCATGAGAAGAAGAAACTCCACGCTGGCCGTGGGCCGGTTGGAAAAACCTGTATCCTTGGCATGAGAGAAAGGGGAGGCAAGACTAAAGCCATGCTTATTGAAAGGCGGGATGCCGAAACCCTTGAGAAGGAAATAACTGAAAATGTAGTTAAAGGTTCCATCGTATTTACTGACGAGCATAAGGGATATCCAGGACTTCTTAACAAGGATTTTGAACATGGAACGGTTAATCACTCTGCCAAAGAGTTTGTTAATGGTATGGCTTCTACTAACGGGATTGAAAGTGTGTGGGCGGTACTTAAGAGGGGATATAACGGGGTTTATCACAACTGGAGTAAGAAACATACCAGAAAGTATGTAAACGAGTTTTCCTTCCGTCTGAATGAAGGTAATTGCGCTATTGATACGGAAGACAGGCTGAACGCCTTATTCTCCGCTATGGTGGGTAAGACCATCACTTATGAGGAACTGGTGAGGTAGTATGGCTAATACACCCCCCCCCATTTCTTCAGGACCAAACTGGAAAAACCGTACCCTGTACCACGGGGACAATCTCAAATTCCTTAGAGCCATGAACAGTAACTCCGTCCATTTAATAGCCACTGACCCTCCTTTCAACAAAGGCAGGGATTTCCACGCGACGCCTGACAGCTTGGCTTCCGGCGCTAAATTCCAAGATAGGTGGTCTTGGGAACGGGATGTACATCAGGACTGGCTTGATAAAATTAAGGATGATTATCCTGCTGTATGGGAGGTTATAGATGCGGCAAATGCGGTATACATGAGAAAGACCAAGAAAAATCTGAAACGATCTAGGGATGAGGTTGGTTCCGATATGGGAGCGTTTCTGTGCTTTATGGCTGTGCGTTTGCTAGAAATGTATCGTGTATTGCGAGATGATGGGAGTATTTTCCTGCATTGTGATCCGACGGCTTCTCACTACCTCAAAGCTGTTATGGATGCCATTTTTGGACAACGAAATTTCAGGAATGAGATTGTATGGTGTTATATAGACCCAGCGGGGAGACGGAACACCGATTATTACAAGAAAACCCATGATTTTATATTCTGGTATGCAAAAGACACAAAAAAGTGCAAGACGAACTACCTCAACATGGTTCCTCTGTCAGAATCGACAAGGAAAAGATATGGCAAGTATTTTGACGCACAAGGGCAGATTACCTACGCATCTCTCAAGATGACAAACCCCGGGGTGTTTGCGGCACTTAAGGGAGTGCCTAATGACTTGAGTGAAGTTTGGATGGATCGGAATAAAGGTACAGTTGCGGGAGATTGGTGGACAGATATTACACCGGTAAGACGTAAAGGTGGGAAGCAGGAGCCCACTGAACAAGTACTATGGCCTACTCAAAAGCCACTAAAGTTATATCGGAGGCTCGTTGAAACCGCCTCTTGTAAAGATGATATTGTTCTTGATCCTTTTGCCGGTTGCGCCACCGCTTGCATAGCAGCTGAACAATTGAATAGGCAGTGGGTTGCCATAGATATTTGGGCTAAGGCTAAGGCCGCTCTCCTTCATAGGTTGGAAAGTGAGGGCATGATGCAAAAAAATCCTAGCGGGCAAGGATACCTGTTTGCTAAGGATGTATTATTCACTTCTCAATTACCGGAACGTACGGATGGCGGGGAAGAGGCCGCACCGTTCTTGCGTGTTAAGGAACGGATAAAAGAACCGGAAGGACGGAAAATGAGCCGTGCTGATATGTATGAGTTTTTATTGACACAGCAAGGTTGCAAGTGCCAAGGGTGCGACCGTACCTTCGATGATCCTCGCTACCTGGAACTGGATCACAATACCCCTCGTTCCGATGGCGGATTAAATCATATATCAAACCGGATTCTGCTTTGCGGACCGTGTAACAAGCTCAAGAGCAACACCTACACCCTGTCAGGATTGAGAAGACAGAACAAGAAACTTGGGTATATGAGAAAATGAGCAAGAAAGACGAAAAAGAGAAAGAATGGGACAAAGTGGATCAAGCCGCTAAGTTGATATTTAACATGGCTTCCGTACCCCATGAACGCCCAAAGAAACCTAATAAGAAGGATTTAAACCGTAAGTTTTCATTGAAAAAGGATAGAAAAGGAAATCCTAAAATTGTTGAGGCGGGTGGGTGAGTTACGGAACTTTGTCAACTTTCCTTTATAATTCCCCAAAAATGGCCTTGCGCATGGTTACGGCCAGTATCTGAGAATCGGCAAAGACTCAAGGAGATTCGTTCGCGATAAGATGCTTTAGTCCGTGCGGAGAAGCGATTATGATATCGCTTGCGGTTCCTATAAAAAGACCGTGCTCAACCATCCCTGCCCTTTGTGACAAACGTTCAGCGAAATAAGAGGGGAACTCCATCTCACCGAAACTCCAGTCAACAATAAAATTGCCCTGATCGGTCAAGAAAGGAGAACCATTCTGAGTAAGCCTTAATCGCACTTCTCCTCCTAGGCTCTTGAGATAGTCTTTTTCAGTCTCAAGGGCGAATTCGAGCACCTCTATGGGAACTGGAAAACGGCTGCCTAGCCGCCGCGAAAGCTTTGACTCATCGGCAACGATTATGTTTCTCTCGCTGTTCTGCGCAAGCACCTTCTCTCTCAAAAGCGCACCCCCGCCCCCTTTTATAAGGTTAAAGTCAGAGTCAATTTCATCCGCTCCGTCAATAGTCACGTCAATCTTCCTCTCCGAACCAAGATCAACGAGATCAAGCCCAAGAGCTTCCGCGAAATTCCTCGTTCTCTCAGAACTCGAAACGCAGGATATATCCGAGAGCCGGCCGTCTTCCAGCCGCTTTGAAAGTTCTTCAATGGCAAACTCCGCGGTAGAACCGGTGCCGAGCCCGACAAGCATCCCGCCACGCACGAAGTCGACGGCTTTTACACCCGCGGCTTTTTTAAGTTCTTCGGTTTTATTCATTGTGGAAAAACGAACGGAAAAATTATTCCGAATACCCAGACAGTTAGCACAGACATAATACTATACGAATAATCCCAAGATACAGTAACAAGAGAGATGAAATATTCCGAAAGCTATTACGAAAAACAAAGCTCGATTCTCAAAACCTGCCGTCCGTTTTGGGCATCTCCGCCTCTCCGGCGCATATCGTTTTGTTTTGGCGGAAAAAGCTTATATACTTGATAATAAGGTTGATTTACAAGACATAAAAGACAGAGTGGGTAATGGAAAATCTAAGACATATACTAAAACACAAGGGCAGTAGCGTATGGTCCATAGGACCGGATGAGACTGTGTACAGAGCCCTACAGATGATGGCGGAAAAAGAGATAGGTGCTCTGCTCGTGCTTGACGGAGAAAAGGTCGTTGGGATATTTTCCGAGCGAGACTATGCGAGGAAGGTCATTCTCCAGGGAAGATCCTCAGCCAACACAAAAATAAGCGAGCTCATGATAAGGAACGTTATCTACGGCTCCCCCGACGACCCGATCCAAGAAAGCATGGCCATCATGACGGAGAACAAGATAAGGCACCTTCCAGTAATAGAAGAGGGGAAACTCTGCGGGATGGTGACAAGCGGTGACATCATAAATCACATTATCTCCCGTCAGAAATTTGAGATCGAGGCGCTCAAAAAATATATAACCGGAGGCTACTGATCTCCCGGCGCTGAGTCGCCTGACAAGGGTGAGGGGTTAAGTCCTCTTGGTTCTACGCGGTAAGCTGTTCCTGAACCATTTCGCAGGTGGAGTGAAAGCTCTTTGCGACTTCGAGAAACTCTATGGCTTTTGACGCCGAAGCCTCTCCGTTTCTGTACTCCCCGAACCTGCGCGAGACATCAAGCCACCTCTCATCGGTCTCCCCGGTCCTTACGACAAGATTCTCAAACTCCCATATCGTCTGCTCCGGCGTAAACGGATCAATAAGCTTGGTGTAGAGGGGAACATGGGCACTGTCTGAGCACGCCAGGTAAAGTTCGTTTATGCACGATTCGTAATCGCCGTGCAGGAAAAGAGCCTGGGCTTGTTCAAGACGTCGCTCAGCGTTTGAGAAGACCGGGATTTTTTCCTCAACCGTAACTCCCGCGCACTCTCCCCTTACTCCCTGCTGAACGGCAAACTTTTCCTCTTCATGCCCCCAGTCAGTGTAAAAATCGGGGTCCTCCTCGTATGAAGGGATCGCGTTGAACTCGGAAACCGCTTCCTTTATGTGTTTGGCGCCAAGCCTTTTCATCGTGAGGTCAAAATGCTCGTCGTCTTCCTTCTCCTTCTCGTATATCTCAAGCAGTCTCTCGACAACCTTGGGAGCGTTTCTGGTCGGAATCTTGGTAACAGGCATGGCAAGGCGCGAGTCGTCTCCATAAAGTCCCCCGCCGAGGAAAAGCATCTCCGCCGGAACGCTTCTTCCTTCTCTGGTTATGGAAGCCCCTTGAAATCCTATGTTAGCCGAGACATGCTGGGCACACGCGTTAGGGCAGCCCGATATCTTGATCCTCAACTTCCCAAGAGTCTTCTTGTATTTTCCAAGACCATTATCCATCATGCCAGTAAGCTTAGTAGCAAGACCCTTGGCCGAAGTGATGCCAAGACGGCAGGTATCGGCACCCGGGCAGGCGGTTATATCTTCAAAAGTGTCTGCGCCCGAACCGGAAACACCCGCATCCTTAAGCCTGGCGTAAAGCGAGGGGAGCGCCTGGTCGGGAACCCACCTTACCACGAAATTCTGCTGGATAGTTATCCGTATCGAACCGTCGGCGAAAGTATCTATCATATCCGCAAGCGCTCTTGCGGTATCAGAGGGAACATCTCCCAGAAGCACTCTCACGTTAACGATGGAGTATCCCTCAACCCCCGCCGGGAAAACGTTTTCTTGCCGCCACTGCATAAAATCTGAGTCATCCTCCACCCAGTCCGGAGCATCCGGAAGATCGATTCCGTTCCGTCCGGGGGTTTCGTGCTCCCGGTCAATCGCCTCAAGGTAGTCACTCCATGAAGGGTCAACCTCGAGCGAGGCCCTCTCCTCCTCGACTATCTCCCTGAATTTCTCGAAACCGAGTTTTCTCACGAGAAACTTCATCCTGGCTTTCATCCGTACCTTTCTCTCCCCGTACCTGTCAAAGACCCTGACGACTGACGCGGAAAAAGGTATCATCTCCTCAACCGGCATAAATTCCGTCCAAAGATGTCCGAGCGAAGGCGAAGCGCCTAGCCCGCCGCCCACGTAGACCTGAAAGCCGCGTTTTCCATCCTCTTCTCTCACCCTGGCGCGAAAGCCCAAATCGTGGATGCGCACTCCCGCGTTATCAATATCGGGATTGCTCTCGAAGCAAACCTTGAATTTCCTTCCCATGTTCTGGCATATGGGGTTTCGGAGCATGAATTCCTTAAAGGCTTCGGCGTAAGGAGTCACGTCGAAAGTTTCGGTGGGTGAAGCACCGGTTATGGGGGAAGCCGTAACGTTTCTTACGGTGTTGCCGCAGGCCTCGCGGGTGGTGATTCCCACGCTTGCAAGATCCCTCATCATGTCGGGAACCGTCTCAAGATCGAGATAGTAAAGCTGGGCGTCCTGACGGGTCGTAAGATGAAAGAAGCCGCTTGCGTACTTGTCAGAGACGTCCGCAAGCTTTCTCAACTGAACGGAACTGAGTTTCCCGTAGGGAATCTTTATCCTCTGCATCTGGACTCCTTCCTGCCGCTGGGCATATACTCCCAGCTGGAGTCTTATCTTCTGGAATTTTACCTCGCTTATCTTCCCGTTCCTGTAATCGGAGACCTGACGCTCAAATTCGTCAATCTCGTCTTTTACAAGTTTAGGAAGGGCGGTTGTTTCTTCGTCCATTTCTCCTGGTTCCGTAACACGAACTTTCTTAAATATCTCCCGATATTCTAACATAAAACAAGAATTATTTGAGAAAATCACTCATCCAAACCGCCCTGTGTCGAAAGCCATCTCTCAATCACCAGAAGAACGTAATCAAGTTCCCGTTGGGTGAGCTTTTTTTTCTTAGGGATCCCGTGCCACTTAAAAAGACAATTCCGACAGCATGTGGCCGTTGCATGCTGGGCCCGAAACACTGGATGTCCTCCCCAAGGAGTCTGCTTTCCGTCGTTTGCGAGCAGAGCGGGGGCCAGCCTTTTCTCAAGAAAATCCCTTCCGTGCAAAAGCACCGTGGCGAGACCCTTTTCTCTGAGATAAAGCGCCTCTTTGGAATTCAGCCTGACGCCCGAGCGGAACCGGGATCTGCTGAGTTTTCTGAAAACAGCGTCCAGGCGCTTGCCCAAAAGCTCTTTCTCACCATCTTCCACTCTTTCCACAGGAAAACTCAGTGTTTTTGCCCCCTGGAGAAAAAATCGCGCATCCGCCCAAGTACCTGTTCTGTTTTTCCGCAGAAAAAATCGCTCCCCGAAACAGAGTTGATAAAAAACTTCCCGTAATATTTCGATACGATGCGTTTGTCAAGAACCATAACCACGCCGCGGTCCGTCTTGGTACGTATAAGCCTCCCGAAACCCTGCTTGAATCTCAACACCGCGTGGGGAAGTATGTATTCGCGAAACGAATCTACATCCTGTTTTTCCATATACTCGATTTTCGCCTCCGTAACCGGGTCCGTGGGAACTTTGAAAGGGAGTCTACATATGACGACCATCCTCAGAGAATCTCCAGGAATGTCGACCCCCTCCCAGAAACTGTCTGTCGCAAAAAGCACCGAGTTTCCAAGCGTTTTGAACTTCTCAAGCAGCAGGCCCCTCGGCATTTCTCCCTGCTTGAAAAGGGAGAGGTGTGCGAACCCGCTACGCTCAAGGATCTCCCCAGTCTTCTGGTAGACCCTGTTAAGCGAAGAATAAGACGTGAAAAGCACGAGGGCGTTTCCGTTCGTCACGGAGATCGAATCGGAGAGTATCTGCGCAATGGAATCTTCGTAGTTCTCTCTACCGGGTTCGGGAATGTCCGCAGGAACCAGAAGCAGGGACTGCGTACGGAAATCAAACGGGGAATCGACGATCAGTCCCCTGAATCTTTCGTTATCTGAAAGTCCGACGTTTTTTTTCTGGAAATCGAAATTCTTATCCACCGCGAGCGACGCGGAGGTCATAACAACCGTTTTGGTCTTCGAGTAGAGCTTTTCCTCAAGCTCTTTTGACACGTCAAGCGGGGAGAGGTTGATTGAGCAGAAAATCGCCGCGCGCCTTCGGTTCCCCTCAAACCATCTGATATAACTCTCGTCCCCCTCGCCGAAAAACCTTCCTATAACTTCGCGGAAGGCAACGGATCTTTTAGCAATGCCGCCAAGTTCGGCAGTGAGCTTTATGTAGGAATCCGCGTGCGGTGAGGCTTCAACCACTCCCAGCAGGTGGGTTATCTCGTTTCCAAGCGAAAAAAGGGATTTTTCAAGTGCCCCGAAACGCTCCTTCACACCAGTCCATTTCTCGTGCCCCGAAACCTCTTCTGTAAGCCTCAGGCTTATCGCCGTTTCACCTGACATCTCCGCTCCGAAACCGTAAAGCGAATTAAAGACTTCTTCGCTTACAGCTTCAATTTGCTCAACGGCCCTCGCAAGACCACCGCCCGAGCGCTCGAAAATTTCCCTTAGAGCGGGATCTTTTTCGCTCTGCGCAAGATGTGAGATGTAGGATAGGAGTCCCTTGTCGCCGCCTTTGTTTTTCCGGGAGCGAAGCCTCGAGAGCGTCTTCATAATCCCGTGCTTGCTCAGTTTCAGGCTAAAGTGTGATGTCGCCGCCTCGGCAATATTGTGCGCCTCGTCGAAAACGACCTTCGCGTAGCGGGGAATTATCCCGAAATCAGAATCGGGCCCCGCCGTCCCTTTTATCGCGACATCGGAAAAAAGCATGTGATGGTTAGAGACCAGCACCGAAGCTCTTGAGAGTTCCCTGCGCGACTTAAAGAAAAAGCAACTCGAATAGTGGGGACACTTGGCCCCCGGACAGCTTTCGCTTTCCGCAGACACCTTGTCCCAGACATCGTCATGGGGAGTGAAGGCAAGATCAGAGAGTGAACCATCCGTAGTGGTCTTCGCCCACTCGAGTATGTCTTTCATCGACCCTCTTTCTCCGTCATCTATAAAATCGAACAGATCCTGCCCCACGGCTTCTCCCCGCAGAAGACAGAAATAGTTTCTCATTCCCTTAACTAATGCATAATCGAACTTTTTCGGGAAAGCGTCGCGAAGAAGCGGAAGATCCTTGTTTATCAGTTGTTCCTGAAGATTAATAGTGTTTGTGGAGATCAGAACCCTCTCGTCATTATTAATCGACCAGAGAATGGAAGGTATGAGGTAGGAAAGGGTTTTTCCGGTACCTGTACCTGCCTCTATCATCGAGAGGTATTCGTCGTTAAAAGCCTCGATTACGTTTGAGAGGACTTCTAGTTGCTCGTCCCTGTGCTCGTATTTCTCTCCAAGAACCCGGGCTACGGGACCTGCAGGAAGAAGATATTCCCTCGCGGATTCATTATCAACGCGGACCGTCTCCCCCGGAACGAAAGGTTCAACCACGACATATACCTTTTCGACTTCGCTGTCCACTATGTAGAAACCGACCCCTTTGTTTCCGAAAGCCGAAGCAACAGCCACGTCCTGCTGGGAAGGCTCGAGGTTGCCCGAGGGATGATTATGCACCACAACGTTTCCTGTTTTCGCCGCGTCAAGAATCGCCGGAACTGCCTGGCGGTTGCCGCGGGCAAGGACTTGGACATCCCAGATCAAGGAACTTTCGTTTATCTTGCCAACGAAAAAAACCTCGTTTCCATAGGCCTCTGTTATTGCCTTCCTGATGAACTCGACTGCCTCGGGGGTAAAGTAACTTTCAATCATATCCGCTTAATTTTACACAGAGGCGTTAATAACAAAACTTTCCGAGAGATGTTGCCTTGCCCTTTGGGCTTCGGTAGCCTGTTTTGCGTGCCGGGGGAGGGATGGCCGAGCGGTTTAAGGCGCTGGTCTCGAAAACCAGTGGGGTCTTCTGGCCCTCGTGGGTTCGAATCCCACTCCCTCCGCCACCAGCTTACCCCGAGTTTTTCTATCCGGAGATAACGAGTTCCATCGGAAGCCAAGCATTGTCGGCCAAAGCTCATCCGGAAAAAAGCAAGCCGTATCGAAACATATCTGTCTAATCCAAGCCTATGTAATGTCATAGATGAAGAACCGAAAAAAAGCTATCCGTGGTGCTATGCGGTGAATAGCGACCTTATTCACCGTATATTTTGCGGCGATTTCCTTGCTTATACGGTGAATAAAAGGTATAATCACTGCAAATAATTCGGTGAATAGCATGTGGATACATGAACATCATAACTGGCCGGACTTTACTTGGAATGCTGAAAAACTCGCTTCCAAGCTTGCCGATATTCGGCACCGCCAGGGTCGCCTGTTGGGCAGAATGGAGGGATTAGGTTTCGAACTCAAGCAAGAGGCAAGCCTCGGAACACTGACAAGCGATGTTGTTAAATCATCAGCCATCGAGGGAGAAAATCTGAACCCCCAAGAGGTTCGTTCGTCAATCGCTCGCCGACTGGGCATTGATATCGCTGGTACTACGTCAGTGAATCAGGATGTTGAAGGCGTTGTTGAAATGATGCTGGATGCAACCCAGCAATTTACTGAACCCCTAACAGAAAAGAAGCTGTTTGAGTGGCATGCAGCACTATTTCCAACAGGTCACAGCGGCACACATCGCATCACAGTCGGCGGCTGGCGCTCCGCTGAATCCGGTCCAATGCAAGTGGTTTCAGGACCTGTCGGACGTGAGAAAGTTCATTTTGAGGCCCCGGATGCGAAGCGGCTTGCGCATGAGATGACAGAATTTCTGGCATGGTTCGACGGAAAAGAAGATGTTGACCCGGTGCTCAGGGCCGGGATCGCCCATCTGTGGTTTGTGACGATTCATCCATTCGAGGACGGTAATGGCCGTATAGCCAGAGCGATTGCTGATAAGGCCTTAGCTCGTGCCGACGGCATGTCGTACCGCTTTTACAGCCTTTCATCACAAATCGAGTCTGAGCGTAAGGATTATTATGATCAACTGGAAAAGCAACAACGCGACACACCGGAGATAACAGGTTGGCTTGAGTGGTTCTTGGATTGCCTTGGTCGGGCAATTGCCAGCGCTGAAAACACGCTGAGTGTCGTCTTATTTAAAGCACAGTTGTGGGAAAAGATTAATCGTCACCCTGTCAACGAACGTCAGCGTCTGATTGTTAATCGCATGCTCGAGGATGGTTTTAAAGGGTATATGAATACCTCAAAATATGCCAAACTGGCTAAGTGCTCCACAGATACAGCACTACGGGACATTCAGTACTTAAAGTCGCGCGGCATTTTTATTCAGAACCCAGGTGGCGGACGAAGCACAAGCTATCGCCTGCCAGATACCATCTCCGAATAAGTTTCAACGATCCCAAACATGCTTCGAGCTTGGGATATACATCGCTTGCGCTATGCAAGCGTTTCTAATGTACAGATCGAGCAGTCAGTGTGCTAGATCGAAAGTCAGTCTTCTTCTCTCCATGTCCGCCGACACAAGCTTCACGCGAAGTTCTTCTCCGAGTTCGAACCACCTTCTTTTCCTGCCCCTGCCCTTGTAGGAATGCTCAGGGATTAGTCCTTCGACAAAGTGTTCCTCTATCTCTACAAAAACCCCGAAGGGGTGTATGCTGAGTATTTTCCCGTGGAATACTTCTCCCACGCGGGTTTTCATGAAATTCGCGGTCTCAAGGTTCATGAACTGGCGCTCCGCGTCTTCAGCCGTTCTCTCCAGGATCGAGCAGCGTTCGGCGATCCGTTTGAGACGGGCAGAGTCGTAGGAAGGGGTTTTTGCCCCCAGTATATCGTCGATAATCCTGTGAACGACAAGATCTGAATACCTTCTTATTGGGGAAGTAAAGTGAGTATAATCGTCTATCCCAAGGCCGAAATGGGGAACATGCTTTGTCGAATAAACGGCTTTTTTTAGTGCGCGCAGAATCATGAAACTTATTTGTACCCGGTCTTTTCTTCCCGAAGCGGTCTTCATCACCGCCTGAATCTCCGGCTGCTTAGCCTGTGCTCCGAGATTCGCCTTTATGCCCATTTTGAGAAGGCTTTCGCGCAGTTGCTCTATGGAGTCCGAATCCGGAGGTTCGTGAATTCTGTAAATCGATTCGAAACCGTTTTTGAAAACAAACTCCGCAACAACAGAGTTGGCCATGATCATAAACTCCTCTATTATCTCATGGGCGACATTCCGCTTAAACCTGCCAACATCCATCACCTCTCCTGTGGAATCACGAAGCAGTACGGCCTCGGGAAAATCAAAGTCAAGACCGCCTTTTCCAATCCTAAATTCTCTGAGCTTGTCGTAAAGCTCTTTCATGGCAAGCAGGGAAGAAACAATGTTTTTGCGACGGGAGGGGACAGTGCCGTTTCCCCCCAAAACAGCTGCAGCCTCAGAGTAGGTGAGTCTCGCGCAGCTTTTTATCACGCTGTTGTATATCCTTGAGTCTTTAAGACGTCCCGAGGAATCAAAATCCATCTCGACTGTCTTGGTAAGTCGTCTTTCCCCTGGACGCAGACTGCAAAGATCGTTTGAAAGCTTCTGGGGAAGCATGGGAATCACCCTGTCCGAGAGATAGGTGCTGGTGGTCCTGCGCGCGGCCTCCTCGTCACAAGCGCTTCCGCAAGCCACGTAATGAGAAACATCCGCGATACTTACCCAGAGTCTGTACCCTTTACCCCCGCGGATTTTTTTTATGCCTACCGCGTCATCAAAATCCCTTGCGTCATCCCCGTCTATGGTGAAAACGGTTTCCTTTTCAAGATTCACCCTTGCCGAAAGATCTCCGTTTGAGAACTCCGCACCCAGATTCCCGATCTCTTTGGTCACGTTGCGCGAAAAACCTTTGGGAAGACGATATTCGGAGATAATCCCCTTTTTTTCGGTTTCAATTTCTCCTGAAAGCCCCAGACGCTCTGTCACCCTAGCCAGCGGTTTCCCCAGCCCAACCTCTATGACCACAAGTTCTCCGTCGGAAAAATTCTTTTTTTTCCCTCCGTTTTCAATCCCATACTCGGGAATCTCCGCTTTTCTCGGGTAGGCCACAAGACCCTCAGGGGTTTCTCTCAAGTCGGCCAGGACCCTCAGGGACTTCTCGTTGGAGAAACCGTTTGACCCGATTTTCTTTCGGTTCCCGTTTAGCGGGTAACCGGAAGAATTCTGATGCCCGCGGTCTTTTTTTTCTGTGGTTTTTTTCCCGTGGCTTCGAAGACGGTAGCGGCCCTTGGAGGTTTTTTTGAGCGTTCCCTCAAGAACCATCTGCTCCAGCGTAGCCCGTAGGTTTTTTCTTTTTCTCTCAGGCAGCTTAAGTCCGCGGAGAACGTTGCCCTCGGAGAGGCTTCTTTCCTCTTTTTCGCTTAACAATTTTAAAATTCGCTGTTTTCTTTTACTCGACATGGTATAAGCCTGGCTTTCTAGCCGCGGGAAGGTCCCTGTTTTAAGAATTGAAATTTACGGGGTCTTGTATACAATAGTGCCGTTTTTTATTAATTCTGCTTGCTGGAGCTTCGTATGCTTAGAACAAACATCCTTGGAGGGATTTTGATAACCGCACTCGTTCTTTTTATAATCGGTTTCGGAATTTCCCTCAAATTTTCACTCGACTGGTCTTTTTACTTCAAGATTCTCTCAGTAGTAGGCGCGGTCGCGCTTGCGGTTTCTCTGATAATACACCTTATACCTTCAAGAAACTGAATCCGGTACTCGGAATTTCTTACCAGTTTTTTTCCCTATTCACAAATCCCTGAGCGCAAGACCCACTGCGATTGCCATCTTCGGAGCCAGATGCTCGATGTATTCAGGGTCAAAACGTGAATCCGAAACATCGATATTCCGAAAGGGATTTGAGATCTCAACCGGAACCCCCGTAGCTTCACCAAGTGTATTGGCCATAGTCGCAATTCTGGAAGACCCTCCGGAAAGAATCACACGGGTAAGCCTGCCCCCGCATTCGCCGAGAACCGTTTTTATCTCGTCTGCGGCATGGGCAGCGAAATCAGCGAGAACAGACGTTATCTCCTCATATCTGCCGTAGCCTTTTATGCTGCACTTTATTCTCTCCGCCTCTTCGTAGGTGATTTTAAATTTCTCCATAAGACGAAGAGTTACCCATTCTCCTCCAAGCGCAATGTCCTTCAGCATGAGAGGTATGCCGTCGTCTAAAACGCTTAAATTGACTACCGACGCTCCGATATTAACGAGTGCCACCTTTTCACCGCGAACTGCAGAAGAAACCGCGTAGGCATTCGAAAGTGCCATGGCGTCAATATCAACTATCCGGGCCCGAAGGCCCGCGGAGGAAACAGAACTTTTATATCCCTGCGCCGTTTTTTTAGAAACAGCAGCGATCAGCACCGAGACCTCCTTGCATCTCCCATTGCGCGGGAGAAGAGGAGTGTAGCTGTAATTGACCCCGCTAATGTTTCTCGAAAGACTGGCACTCACAAGGTCCGGAACAAATTTCTCCATGTCTTTTCTGAGAAACATCCTAGGAATACTGACGATTCTAGAAGCAACAGCCTCGCCGGAGATGCCTATCACCACCCCCTTGGCCTTTATGTCGAGTCTGGAAACAAGATTTGATACAACCCCGGAAACCACGTCGCCCCTTGAAACCGAATTACCGGTTATAGCGTCGCTTGGAAGCATGGACTCTCCGATATTCTCAAGCTGGTAGTTTCCGCCCTTGCGGGCAAGTTCCACAACCTTAACGGAGTTTGAACCTATATCTATTCCAACCATGACGTCTCACCCCGCAAGGAACGAGTCCGAACGGAGAAGGGGAGTGTACTGAAAGCCAACTTTTTAAACGGAAAAATCAAGGAAGTGGAGATTGGAGATTACTCCTCCAAAAGGTCGTAATATATTTGTACTTCCTTGGAGTGGGCTTCCGGGGGAAGATCATCAAAACTGGCCGTGAAGAAAAAGCTTTCCGACGGATCAAGTCTATCTCCTTCCTCGACAAGTGCCGAGGTAACAGCAAGGGCATTTCCGTCCGAATCCTTTATGAAGACAACGACGTAAACCGATTGCACGGGAAAATCCGCCGTGTTCACTATAGCGCCGTTAAAATCCACGCTCCCATCGAAGTTCTCGGTCTGGAGAACAGGTCCGTCAAGCTCGACGGCAGATTCCTCTGCGGCGCAAGACGCAAGAAAGAGAACCGCAGAGGTAAATAACGTGATCAGAAAACCTTTTTTCATTTCTCCAGTTTAGTTCCCGCGTTTGAAATCGAAATTACGTTCGCCGTATCCGCGGTTTTTTCCTCCGCAGCTTTTTTATCTTCCGAAACGTGATCTTCTATTATGTCTCCAAGCACCTTATGCATAAGCTTAAGCGCGCTTATAGAGTGTTCCTTGAGGTAGCCCTCTCCGCCAAAAGGCACCTCTTCTTTTCTCCTTCTGAGAAACAGATGAAGAATGAAAGCCTGATTGTTAAGCACCAGCAAAATGGCTACATAAAGCAGAAAGTTGTCGGCGAAAACCTTTTTCATCAATGTCTTCGTATCAGAATCGATTTTAACTATGCCGAGCGGCCCTTCGGCCTGCGGAGCAAGAAACGGAACGGAAACTGAAATTTTCCCGGCGTATTTCTCAACCGAGTATCCCTCGGGCGGATAGGTGTTTTCCAAAAAGTGCCCGGAAGCCATTTCGTCTTCCCCCTGTTTCGTGAAAGTAACGCTGAAAAATTTGGGGGAGACCCCGAAAGTGTTAAACAGTTTTTCCCTGCCAAGCCTTTCGTCAAGAAAAAGGTAGAACTCGTCGCTTGTGGACTCCGCTCCGTGGTCTTGGTAAAAGCTGGTTGCCTGGTCTCCGATAGTTTCGGCGATTGCCTTGGTTCTGGTAACAAATTCTTTTTTGGCGTTATCAAACTGAAAATAAAACACCACTCCTATAAAGGCAATAATGCCCAGTTCAACCATGGATATTTTGAACAGCAATCCAAGCTTCTGATTCAGGCGCATTTTACGAATTCTTCAAGTATCTTGCGTAATTTTTTGTCTTGGGAATGTCGGAGAAGCATGAATATCATCCCGGCAAAATCCTTTTTGATTTCTCCGTCAAGGCTTCTGTAAAGCTTAACGAGCATCTTCTCCTCATTTGTGAGAACCTCGAGCTCCTGCTCGGATATAGCCTCTTTTTCAATAAATCTTTTGAGTCTCTCTGCCCTTGAAACGCTCCATATTTCTTCAATCTTGACTCCCAAGATTGAAGATATCTGCTGGCAACGGTCAAAAGAGGGCGCATCAACCTTCCCAGTTTCAAGCTGATGTATGTACACGCTTGAAACTTCAAGAGATTGAGCTAGGTTCTCCTGCGTAATTTTTTTTCTCTTTCTTATCCTCTTTAAATAATCGCCAAATTTCATTCAAAGCTCCTCCGAGAATAAAGTAGTCCTATGTAGGCTAAGTCTAACCTAATGTATATAACAAAACAATCCGGTCGGACATGCCTTAAGGCTTTGGATTAAAAAGGGGAAAGGGCAGACAGGGAACCTCAACCCATGGCGTCTGCTGTCCCGGCGGGGATTCAGTCTTCAGCCAACGCTCCGGCAGCCTCGGCCAGAGATAATACAAAGAATCAGAACGACGCACAGGTAGGTTTGATCTCGCGCAATACCCCCTGCTGAGCAAATCTGGTTTTGTATTCTTCAATGATCCTGTCTATTCCAGAAGCGGAATCGGCTTCCGGCGGTACAAGGATTACAAGTATCTTAGTGTCCTCTTTTACCAGATTTTCGGCGGAGTCGGTGTACTGTCCATAGGCATCTAGAATTGTGAGGCCAGCCGGAAATTCTACGGTGATAGTGTCTTCGAGAAACTCTTCCCACTGCTGATCACTCACGATCTGACGATTATCAGCATTTCCACGCCCGAAAAAAAGTCTGTATTCCGTATACGGGTCGGTATCTTCCGGACACGGGTTTGTCTGAGCCTCGGAAGAACACGACAGAACAAGGGCGCAGGACGCAAGAACAGCAATGGTAGCAAGGACACCGGCAGTCCGATTAAGCGTCTTTAACATAATCAACCTCCCCGAAGCGGAGAGGCGGAAGGATTCCGCTCACTCCATAAGAACACAACAGAAACAATGTGCCCGGAGGCGGAATCGAACCACCGACACGAGGATTTTCAGTCCTCTGCTCTACCAACTGAGCTATCCGGGCAGAAACAAACGGGCTTTAATTCTACCCGAAGAAAATATTTCGTTTCAAGGAAGAACACCTCCTCATCTATAAACAAAGGGGCCTCGGCCCTTTCTTAAAGAACCGAAGCCCCCCTGAACACAGAAAAAAGAGGTATGGAGAGATGGTTTTTTTCTTCTGCGTTGTGGTTGTTTTCCTTTATCTATACGTCAAGCCAGTAAAGAAGCTGAACGGCAAATCCGTGCTGATCCTCTTCGCCAGCAAAATAAGCGTCGTCGCCGTCTGCCTTGTCGTACCTGTACTCAAGTCTCGTTTCAAAATTCCCCACAGACTCGAAAGGAGTCAGTATGAGCGTCGAGGTAAACTCGTAGAGCTCAAGCCCCAGAGTATCAACTCTTTCCGACTCGTCAACGTACTCACCCCTGAGGGCAAGAGCAATGGCGTCCGAAAAACTTGCTATTGCGTAACCCGCAATACCCCAACGGTCCCCGCCAGCGTCATGTGACGTGTACTCGAAATCGGCAACTAGCGTCACACTATCCACGATGGTCATTGTACCAACGACTGTAAAGAGGGATCTTGTATCGCCATCTGTATCGCCGAAATACGCAGTAGCACCAAGCCAGCCATCGTTCGGGAAATTAAGCGCGACCTGGCCTTCAAACGTCTTGCCGTCATCTACATCATCAACCGCATCCCAATCGTTGCTTAGACCGAGCGCTAAGTCAAGCGATCCGGCACTGAACGTGGCGCGCACGCCGCTGTGCGCAAACGGAATCCTGTAAAAAAGCAGGGATCTCGTTATGTTGGTATTGTCCTTTGCCTCTATAAGCTCCCATCCGGCAAGCGTAGTGAACTGACCGGCGTAGATGTTAAGAGCATTTCCGCCCCCGGGAATCAGCACGTTTATGTAAGCCTGGTAGGGACTTACTGCGCCGTCACCGTCACTGTTAAAACCGAAACCGAGGCGTTCAGCTTGCTCTCCAAAAAGTACATCCGCCCTGAAACCCACCTGATCCATTACTCCTTCGCCAACGGTAGGAGCCTTTTCAAGCGAAAGGGTGAAGGCATCTATAGAAAAATCGTTATGTTCGGGATAAAGTCCCCTTTCCACAATACCATCCCCCCCGACTTCCCCGTCCGAAACGTACTGATAGGTCGTGTCGAGCGAAAAACCAAGTCCAATTGACTCGAGATTTCCGAGATCGAGAGCGTTTGCCCTCGGGGCCCCGAACTGGGTCCCGAGCAGCAAAACCGCCGCGATCATCAATGAAAATTTAGAAACCATACTCCTCATTTTTCTCCTCCTGTAAGAGTTGTTATTTTTTTTCTTTCCCTGTTCTCACGCTATTAAATCTCCGATGCGGCCTGGAAATCCGGATAGGACTCCATTCCGTGCTCGGTTATGTCCAGTCCTCTTCTCTCTTCTTCCTCGCTTACCCTTATGCCCATAGTCATTTTTATAGCGTAGAAGATGATGAAGGCGCAGACAACCGTGAAAGCACCGTAGGCGAGAACCCCGATAAACTGAGTCACAACACTGAAATCAGGTCCTCCGAAGATTCCCACCGCGAGAGTTCCCCAGATACCGCAGACGAGGTGAACTGAAATCGCACCCACCGGATCATCTATCCTTATCTTGTCAAAGAAGCTGACAGCGAAAACCACTATTATTCCGGACACAAGTCCTATGATGACCGCCTCTCCAGGGCTAACCACGTCGGCTCCCGCTGTAATTCCAACAAGACCCGCGAGCACACCGTTTAAGGCCATTGAAAGGTCAGGGTATTTAAAGGTTCCCCACGAGGTGAAAGCCGCTCCTAAAGCACCGGCCGCCGCCGCAAGCGAAGTCGTCACTATGACAAGTGAAATCAGCTCCGGATCCGCGCTCAGCACCGAACCGCCGTTAAAACCGAACCACCCCATCCAGAGCAAAAACACTCCGATGGCAAGTAACGGAAGAGAGTGACCAGGAATTGGCCTCATTGCTCCCGAGGAGAGATATTTCCCGAGACGTGGGCCGAGAAGATATGCACCGACAAGTCCTCCCCATCCGCCGACGCTGTGAACAAGCGTGGACCCGGCGAAATCGTAGAAACCCATCTGATCAAGCCATCCTCCACCCCACTTCCAGGATCCCGCTATGGGATACACGATCGCGACGAATATGGTGGCAAAAATAAGGAAACTGGAAAGCTTTATTCGCTCCGCTACCGCTCCAGAAACAATTGTGGCCGCAGTAGCGGCAAACATCGCCTGGAATATGAAATCGGTGTAGTAAGTGTAGCCACCGTCGGCATACTCTATAAGCCCCTCAGCCCCGGCCGGTGCGGAAATACCGAAACCCGCAAACCCGAAGATACCGCCACCTATAATACTGAAATCCCCCGGGTACATAAGGTTAAAACCCATAAGGGCGTAAGTGAGAATACCCGCCGAGATGATAAACGTGTTTTTAAACAATATGTTTACGGTGTTCTTCGATCTGGTAAGTCCGGTCTCAAGAGCGGCAAATCCGAGGTGCATTATAAAAACAAGAAAAGTAGCTAACAGCATCCATACGTTGTTCGCCACGAAAACCGAGTGGGCTGAGCCGTCTGACGCAAAAGCTGAGTAGCCCCCCAGAACAATAAAAGCGAAAACCGATAGAAACAGCACGCGACTGTATCCGAAAGGTTCTCTCAAAAAATCTGCGATATTCATAACCAACTCCTCCATGTTTGGACAATTTTCTTCTCAACACCTTTTTGCAATTAAGGGGCCATAAAAAGGAAAGAGCCGGTATGCCAACACTAACTCCCTGAGATAACTAGAAAAAATTAAATTCCCAACACCTCCAGATTTTCGAGTAAAATTAGAACCTATAGACAATGCCTAAAAAATGTGCACGGCGTGCACCGAAAAAAGCCGTTTAGAATAAGATTGCGCGCAGACACAAGGAAATGGAGGCAGAAGCGGTAGCTTCTCGCAAGAACACGGAAAAAATGAGAATTATCTTCGCCGGAACGCCTGAATTCGCCGTACCGTCGCTCGTGGCGCTTTGCGACTCACCCCACGAGGTAATCGCGCTTCTCTCAATGCCGGACAGGCCGAGAGGCAGAAGCCGAAAGCCCGTATGGCCGGAGACAAAAAAAGTCGCTATGGAACGCGGAGTGCCGGTTTTTCAGCCCCAGGACCTGAAAACACCCGAGTTCAACGAAGCCCTGAAGGAACTCTCCCCTGATCTGATAGTGGTCGTGGCTTACGGAAAGATATTTCCCGCAACTGTGCTTAACGCGCCTCCGCTTGGCTGCGTAAACGTGCACTCATCACTGCTTCCAAGCTACAGAGGGGCCGCCCCCATTAACTGGGCCATAGCAAAAGGAGAAAAAAAGACGGGAATTACCATCATGCTCATGGATGAGGGAATGGATACGGGGGACATTCTCGCTCAAAAGGATATCCCTATAGGAGAGGAGGAAACCGCCGAACAGCTTTCAAAAAAACTCTCCCGCGATGGAGCCGAGCTTCTTTTGGAAACAGTCGACCGTATCGCAAGAAATGACGTATCCCCTGTGAAGCAGGATGGGAACGCCGCCACCTATGCACCTCTTCTCTCGAAAAAAGACGGCGAAGTCGACTGGAACCGGGACGCAGAAGAGATAAAAAATCTGGTCAGGGCGATGACTCCGTGGCCATGCGCCCACACAACTCTGGGAGAAAAGAATCTGAAGATATTGAGGGCGCTTGCGGGCCCGGGGCATGGAAGGCCCGGAGAAATAGTATCGGTCGGGGGCGAAAGCTTGGATGTCACAACGGGCAATGGGATCCTGCGGATACTCTCCCTTCAGATCGAAGGCGGGAGAATAATGGATGCCTCCGAATTCATGCGGGGAAGAAGAGACCTTCGGGAAGGGCAGTTCTTGGGAGTTGGCTGAGGCTCCCTATGTCCTGATTGAGATCTCGAAAGTTCCTATGTTCACTTTACCGGCGAGTCCGCATTTCCAGCAAAGATCCGTAGCGTGAGTTTTTGACCTCGCGGGAACGAGCAGGACAAGCTGAGCAGAAAGCTCCGAGAGTTCTTTCCAGTACTCGCTTCTTTTCTCGTCGATAGTGGCTTCGGTCTCAACTTCAATGATCTGGACAACCTGTCCGTAGGAACCGAGAATTATGTCGGGGAAAAAACCCTCGAACTCGCAGAGCTGCTCTCCCCCGGGGTTGGTGCGGATCTCCTTGTAAAGCGAGGAGTACTTGTTCTCCACCTGCTTTATTACCCAGTCGTGCATGAACTTCTGCTCACTAGGAATTCTCATATCTTCCGCTCCACATAAGCTTTGTTTTCAGAATATTGAAATAATCCCTGAAAGGAGATTTTATGATGTTCACGTAACTCTCAGAACTTTCAAGGATAACCTCGTCGCCAAGATAAAGAGGTACCCCCACCTGACCGTCAAGAGTGAGATAGGTGTTCTGTATGTCGGTAAGTACCTTTGTCCTTATTCTTTTCGTGTTGGGCACCACAATGGGCCTGTTGGTGAGAATATGCGGACATATGGGAGTGACGGTTATCACGGGCAGAGTGGGATAAATTATCGGCCCACCCGCAGAAAGAGAATAGGCAGTTGAGCCGGTAGGGGTCGCGAAGATGATTCCGTCAGCCTTGAAGGTCGTTACGTATTTTTCCTCTATATATATGGAGAGGTCCACTACCTTGGAAATAGGACCGTTGTTGATCACGATGTCGTTTAGCACCTTAAACTCTTCCCGCTCTCCATCCTTCCTGGCTACGTAGCACGATATCATGTCCCTCCTCTCGATCTCGTAATCTCCGGCGAGTATTCTTTCCATCATCGGAAAAAACTCATCCACGGTAAATTCCGTGAGAAATCCGAGCCCGCCGAGGTTGCAGCCGAGTATTGAAACGTCGTTTCCCTGCACCAGGCGGGAAACCCAGATAAAGGAACCGTCGCCACCGAACACGACTATTATGTCAACGGTCGCAGCCAGGTCCCGTTCCGCAAGCAGGTTCTCCTCATCTATGCTCCGCCCAAGTCTCTCCTCAACGAAAAACTCTATGTCTCTTTCGCAAAGCCATTCGCATAGCCGCCTGGCAATATCGTAGACTTCCGCGCTGTCCTTTTTCCCCGTTATACCGAACTTCAAGTTGCTTTCCCCCTTGGATTTTCAGTCGCATTATGCAAAAGATAAGATTCTATGAAATCATCTATCTGCCCGTCAAGTACCGCATCAATTCCCGAGGACTCAAAATCGGTGCGATGGTCCTTCACCATGCGGTAAGGATGCAGAACGTACGATCTTATCTGACTTCCCCAGCCGATCTCCATTTTCGAGGAATTCAGCTCTTCCTCTTTTTGCTTTTCCTCCATCCTGCGCAGTTCATAGAGCCTCGCCTTGAGCATCTTAAAAGCGCTTTCCTTATTCTGACGCTGAGATCTTTCGTTCTGACAGCTTACTACTATCCCCGTGGGAATATGTGTGATCCGCACCGCGGAATCAGTCTTGTTAACGTGCTGACCACCTGCCCCGCTTGCACGGTAAGTGTCAATCCTGAGGTCTTTTTCCTCTACGTTCACCTCTATCGAATCATCTATTTCGGGAGAAACGAAAACTGAGGCAAACGACGTATGCCTTCTCTTGTTCGAATCATAGGGCGATATTCTCACCAGCCTGTGAACCCCTGTTTCCGCCTTGAGATAACCGAATGCAAATTTCCCCTGAGCGAGTATAGTGGCGCTTTTTATGCCGGCTTCCTCTCCATCCTGAGTTTCGAGCAGCTTTACGGAAAACCCCCTCCTCTCGGCATACCTAAGGTACATGCGAAGAAGCATCTCGGCCCAGTCCTGAGCCTCCGTTCCTCCCGCTCCGGCGTTTACGGATATAATGGCGTTTCGTGCGTCGTCAGAGCCGCCGAGAATCCGGGCGAACTCAAGTTCGGAAAGTCTCGCGTCAACGGACGCAAGCATGTGGTGTGCCTCTTCAATCGAGTCCTGATCGTCCTCACCGACCGCAAGCTCGAAAAGGCAAGCCGCGTCTTCCATGTCGGAGTGGAGCTTTTCGAATCCCGAAACACAGTCTTTTATTTCGGACTGCTCCTGAAGCGTTTTGCGCGCTACCTCGGGATTATCCCAAAAACCCGGGCCCGCCGTAATTTTTTCAAGCTCTTTGAGTCTTTTAGTCTTGGCAGGCAGGTCAAAGACAGTCTCCTGTGCTGTGGATTCTGCTTCTCAGATCTTCTATTAAACCGCGCAGTTCTTCTCTCATCTAAGATACCTCCTTAAACGCACCGAAACATAGTACGCAAATAACACGTGAATTCAAAAAAAACGGTACGCGTATCAATTGAAACACTTCCCGTTTGTGGGTATGTTACCCGCTTTGATTCAATCCCTTAACTATGTGAGGAGAAACACCGAAATGAAAAGATTGCTGCTGACTCCGGGCCCCGTAGCGGTCTCAAGCGAAATAATGGTTGAGATGGCCAAACCGCTCATTCATCACAGAACTAAAGAGTTCGAAGCAATATTCGGGCGGACAAGAGAAGGGCTGAAACATGTTTTCCAGACCGAAAATGAAGTTTTCATACTAGCGGCTTCGGGAACCGGCGCAATGGAAGGGGCGGTTGTAAACACCCTTTGCGCAGGTGATAAGGTGATCACGGTAAACGGCGGAAAATTCGGTGAGAGATGGGGAAAAATTGCCAGGGCCTACGGACTTGAGGTGGATGAGATCCAAGTTACATGGGGCGAGGCGGTTTCACCCGCAATCATAGAGGAAAAGCTTGATAGCGACCCCTCGATAAGGGCGGTTCTGATGCAGGCAAGCGAAACCTCTACAGGCGTGAAGCATCCCACGGATCAGGTTGCGGCGATTACCTCAAAAAGAGACGACGTACTGCTGATAGTTGACGGCATAACAGCCGTCGGCGTGTTTCCTCTCCCGTTTGACGAACTGGGAATTGACGTTCTGGTGGGCGGCTCGCAGAAGGCTTTCATGCTTCCCCCGGGGCTTTCATTCGCGGCTATGAGTGAGAAAGCCTGGGAATTTAATAAAAGCTCGGATCTTCCGAAGTTCTATCTCAACTTTGCTGATTACCAAAAAAGCGCCCAGAAAAACACGACGCCCTGGACTCCGGCCGTTACGCTCATAATCGGCCTCGGCAAGGTTATAGATGGATTCATGGAAGAAGGGATGGAGAACATTTACAGAAAACGCCAGATCATGTCGCTTGCTACACGTGAGGCGCTTGGAGCAATCAACATAGATCTTTTCACCACAGATGAGGCAAGCCAAGCTCTTACCGTTGGGGTAGCCCCCGAGGAAATAGGTGCGGGGAAAATCATCTCCGAACTTCAGACGAAATACCACATGACCGTAGCCGGCGGACAGGATCACGCAAAGGGGAAAATCTTCAGGGTATCTCACATAGGTGACGTTGACAGAAACGACATGGTCGCATTTGTCTCGGCCCTTGAATCCGTCTTGGAATCTCTGGGACACGATTTCACAAGTGGAGCTGGTGTTGCCAAGGTATCGGAAATACTGGGAACGATATAGAACCGTTACTATGTGACGTCCGCAGGCCAAGAGGTCTAAAGCCAGACAACACCACCATGAAGCGCTTCTCTTCAGAAACCTTCCGGTTATCGTTGTAGTTGCTTCTTACTTGGTTGCTTCAAAACTGATTTTGAGTTGTGTACCGGTTGCTTGTGCAATCTTCTTTAGCGTACTTGTAGAAGGATTAGTTTTGCCACTTTCGAATCTAGCCACGGTAGATTGTGTCGTTTGAAGTCTTTCAGCTAATTGTGCTTGTGTTAGCCCCGCCTGAGTACGAGCTTTAATAAGCAAACGTGCGATTTCAAATTCCGGTCTAAGTTTTTCATATTCTTCCCTATACTTTGGATCCTTGTTCCATTTTTCGTGTAATTTCTTTATTTTACCCATTTGGACACCTCCCCTAGTATCCATTGGTAACCTCCTAAGGTTAGCAAAAAAATTTTGTTTCCTGTACTTTAATCAATTTACTTTTTATAAACTCCTCGTCTAGTTTTTTATAATATGTGTTTAGCACGCTGTAGTGCCAAATCAATTTCTCGCTTCGGCGTCTTCTGAGTTTTCTTCATGAAAGCTCGCACCACCACAACCCGTTTGTGCGGAACCTTTACATAGAGTGTGCGCGATGATTTCATGCGCATTTCCCAAAGTGGACCATCCAGATGCTTTATATGAGGCATACTCACTTGCTCATGACCAAATTCTTCAATCAATTTAGAAATATGCATAAACTTAGCACGCACTTCTACAGGCAGATCATCAAGTTCTTCGTCTACAGAATCACTTAGAGTTTCCACCGTCCAAGTCATAATACTATAATTATAGCATATATGCTATAATGTCAATGAGGAAATTACTGGCCTTAATTCTACATGGATAACTAGACGTCTCTGTATTAAGAAAGGTGAAAGATCAGGAAAAATGCTTTGAGACAAGCGGGTCTTCGTCTATTTCCGAGATCAGGTAGCCGATCCCGTAATAATCACCCGAGTTATGGTAAAGCCTTATTCCTTGGGGAGTGGTAAGGTAGTTTCCCGTTTTTACGGTTTGTTCCGGAAAATCGACCTCGTACACCGTGTAGCCGATCGTTCCGCTTCCTATGTTAACTTTTTTCCGCTCTTCCCTTAGTTTTCTTACGCTTTTCGCGATTTCCCAGGCCTTGGGGTAGATGTGTCCTTTAACGAGAAATTTCATGACAATCAGAAAAACTAAACAACCTCCATCTCCACGCGGTCTATCAAACCGATGCACATCATTATCTTGTCTATGCCCGGATTCCTTTCATGGACGAAAGTTTCCGAGAACTCTCCGCCGCAGTCCCCGCATGCGCCGCCTTCGTCAGACTCCTTTTCGCAATCCCCGCAGTAATATGTCTTCAGGTTATACCAATGTAAAGAGGAATAAAGAAGCTCCCGGAAACCGCTTTTACTAAGACACTCCCCCCACTCGGAAATCGCCTCAACCAGATTGCGGCGGTAGTAGTCCGGTATGTCAGCCAAGTGCCCCGAGTATATCTCTTCCTCTCCTACGTAGATTTTGAACAGTTCTGACATGGCAGCAAAATCAGATAGTCGACAGTTTTGAGATCAGCAAGTGATTGACCAGAACGAGATTGACCATAGCCTCCGCTATGGGAACCGCCCTGGGGCAAAGACACGGGTCGTGTCTCCCCTTTACCCGCAGTTCCTTCTTTTCTCCTTTTTTATCCACGGTGTCCTGCACCTGGGATATTGAAGAAGTGGGTTTTATGGCGATTCTCACGACCAGATCCGCCCCGCTTGTTATCCCGCCGAGAAGGCCGCCCGAGTTGTTAGTCCTGAAGCCGAGGGTTCCGTCTTCCTTTTTATACATGAGATCGTTTACCTGCGAACCTTTTTTCTCGACAACCCCGAAACCCATTCCCACTTCAAAACCCCTTATCCCTCCTATACTCATAAGTGCGCGCGCGAGGTCCGCGTCAAGCTTGTTAAACACGGGCTCACCGAGACCCGAGGGAAGCCCCTGGGACACTACCTCAACGGTTCCTCCAACGGAATCTCCCTCCTTCCTGACCGATTCTATAAGATCGATCATCCTCTCCGCAGCTTGCGGGTCGGGGCAGCGCACAGGATTATCCTCGATCCGGTCAAAATCAATATCCTGAGCAATTATGTCTCCCACCTGTTTTACGTATCCGGTGGTAGTCACTCCGTGGGAGTTAAGGATTTTTTTCGCTATCGCGGCCGCCGCTACCCTGCCTACCGTCTCCCGTGCCGAGGAACGTCCTCCCCCGCGGTGATCCCTGCGCCCGTACTTTTTATCGTAGGTGAAATCAGCGTGGCCGGGGCGGTAAACATCTTTTATGTCCTCGTAGGATTTTGATATGGCGTCTGTGTTTCTCACCATCATGGATATGGGAGTTCCGAGGGTTTTGCCCTCAAAAACGCCCGAGAGTATCTCGATCGCGTCTGCTTCCTTTCTTTGGGTCGTGATCCTGCTTTGCCCGGGACGTCTCCTGTCGAGTTCGTACTGTATGTCCTCGGTGGATATCTCTAGTCCCGCGGGGCAACCATCGACAATCACCCCAAGAGCTAGACCGTGGGACTCCCCCCAAGTGGTAATCCTGAAAAATCTTCCGAAACTGTTTCCCGCCACTTTATTCCCTTTCTTACTTCAGATAGCCGTTTTCCCTGAACCACTCAACGGTTTTCCGTATAGTCTGCTCGATTGGAGTCACGGTGAATCCGAGGTCCCTTACGGCCTTTGAATTGTCAGCGTGCCAGTTGTACCTTGAAAGCTTTATGGAATCGATGTCGAGTGTGGAATAATTCGGAAATCCGAGTCCCAGAACCCTCTCAAGGAGAAACGCAGTGGTGTAAGCGAATATGTAGGGAATCTTCATTTTCGGAGCCGAGATGCCCGTTATTTCTTCAAGAAGGGCGAAATAACCTTGCACATTGACGTTCTCGTTTGCGAGTATGTAGCGCTCTCCGGGCTTTCCCTTCTTCTCCGCAAGCAGGTGTCCGTTCGCAACGTCATCAACGTCGACAACGTTAAAGGTGCCATCCATGTAACCTGGGAACCTTTTCTTGCAGAACCAAAGAACCGACCCCGAACTTGAAAGATAGATGTCACCAGCGCCGAGAACCACTGAAGGATTCGTTATAACCACGGGAAGCCCTTTCTCGCTGAAGCTCACGGCTTCTCTTTCCGCGAGGTACTTGCAGTTCATGTACCCTATTCCCTCGGAGTAGAGATCGTACTGAGTAGATTCGGTTACCGGAGAACCATCCCGCTCGACCCCGATAGCAGCCACGCTGCTTGTGAAAACAACCTTTGATATTCCCACATCCATGGCGGCAGAGAGAACATTTGAAGCGCCGCGCACGTTTATATCCAGCATTTTCTGGTGATCGGATTTTTTAAACGATACGAACCCCGCCGTGTGGAAAAGCGTGTCGCATCCTGAGAAAGCAGCCTTGAGAGAATCGGGGTCTCCAACGTCTCCGTAAACCTTTTCCACGTCAAGGGAGTCTATGTTTTTAGTATTGCTCGTCTTCCTGACAAGAACCTTGACCCGGTCTCCCCTCTCAACCAGTTTTCTCGTTATGTGCGATCCTATAAAACCGGTCGCTCCCGTAACTACTGTAGCCATCCGTATTTCCTCCGGGAAATTTGATTGAAGAAAATCTTATCCTAAGATTATAACAATTCCACCTGACAATGTACAAAAACAGATACAAGACCGTGCACGGTTAAAACCCAGTCACACTATCATCATCGAGTCGCCGTAGCTAAGGAACCTGTAATCGTGTGATTTCGCTTCCTCGTAGGCGCTAAGGGCAAGTTCCCGACCGCCACAGAACGCGGAAACAAGCATAAGAAGAGTCGAACGCGGCATATGGAAATTAGTTATAAGAACGTCCACGAAACGGAACTCGTATGGGGGTCTTATGAAAAGATCTGTCCTGCCGGAAAAAGGCCGCATATTGCCGCCTTCGCTCCCGGCGGACTCAAGCGTCCTCGTGACCGTGGTTCCAACTGAAATAATCCTTCTTTTTTCCGTCTTGGCTTCATTTACTGCTTCCGCGGTTTCCCGTGACACAAAAACACGTTCGGAATGCATTGCGTGGTTATCAATCAGTTCTTCCTTTACGGGCCTGAAGGTTCCCTCTCCTACATGCAGAGTGACATATTTCATCAGAACTCCCTTTTCACGAATATCGGAGAGAAGCTCGAGGTCAAAATGAAGACCGGCTGTTGGAGCGGCGACGGCTCCCTCTTCGGTTGCGTAGACGGTCTGATAGGTTTTTTTATCCGACGGCTCGGGTTCCCTCGGTATATAAGGAGGAAGCGGCATTTTCCCCGTGCTTCTAACAAGCCGTTCTACAGGCTCACTGAATCTTATAGTCCAGCTTTTATCAGGTTCTCTTTTAAGACTGCCTGATACTCCTCCGTCAAGCCTGATACCAAGACCCTCGGTCGGTTTTTTAAAAAGCACTTTCCACTGGGTCTCATTCTTTTTCTCTGTAAGAAGAAACTCTACGGCTCCCCTTCGCTCCACATATCCCGTAAGCCTTGCGGGAATGACCTTGGTATTGTTTAAAACCATTAAGTCGCCGAGGCGGAGCAGGTCCTTAAGATCGGAGAACTTGGCGTGAGAAAAACGCTGCGTTTTCCTGTCAACCACAAGGAGCCTGGAAGAACTGCGCTTGGAAAGCGGATACTGGGCAATCAGCCGCGGAGGAAGATCGTAGTCGAATTGATCCGTTCTCATCCGCGAAAGGGTCTATTTTCCCTCAAGAAGCTTTTTTACGGAAAGCCGAAGAGAGTTAAGCCTTATGAATCCGGTAGCGTCCGACTGGTCGTAAACCGAATCCTCCTCGAAAGTCGCCAGATTCTCGCTGTAAAGAGAATTCGGGGATTTTCTCCCGCAAACAATAACATTTCCCTTGTAAAGCTTAAGCCTTACTGTACCGCTTACGTCTTTCTGGCTCTGCCTGACAGCGGCAGTCAGCATTTCCATCTCGGGAGAAAACCAGAAGCCGTAGTAGATAAGTTCCGATATCTTGGGAATCAGGGAATCCCTAAGGCGCATCACTTCCCTGTCCATGGTAATCGACTCAAGAGCCCTGTGCGCCACGTGAAGAATCGTGCCGCCCGGGGTCTCGTATACCCCCCTTGATTTCATTCCGACGAACCTGTTTTCAACAATATCGACCCTTCCGATGCCGTTTGCACCGGCAACCTCGTTTAGGTCGGCAAGAAGATAAGAAGGTGAAAGCTCCTTCCCGTCCACGGAAACGGGTATGCCGCTCTCAAATCCGATTTCCACGTAAACCGGCTGATCGGGAGCCGCTTCCAGAGAAACAGTCATCTCAAACATATCCTCAGGCGGTTCGGCCCAAGGGTCTTCCAGAATCCCACCTTCATAGCTGGTATGGAGAAGGTTGCGGTCACAGCTGTAGGGTTTTCTCTCCGTCACCGTAACGTCTATTCCGTTTTTCTTGGCATAATTTATGAGATCAGTTCTTGATTTAAAATCCCACTCGCGCCACGGGGCTATGATCTTTATGTCGGGATGGAGAGCGTAGAAGGTAAGCTCGAAGCGGACCTGGTCGTTTCCCTTGCCGGTTGCTCCATGGGAAACCGCAAAAGCTCCTTCGCGCTTGGCTATTTCGATCTGCCTCTTCGCGATAAGGGGCCTCGCTATGGAAGTGCCCAGAAGATAGCTGCCCTCGTAAACGGCATTTGCGCTTATCGCGGGAAAAACATAATCCCTGACGAATTCGTCCCTCAGGTCTTCAATAAATACTGCGCACGCCCCGGTTTCCCAAGCCTTCTGCTCCGCCTCTTCCAAGTCTTCTTTCTGTCCTATGTCCGCCACATAGGCTATGACATCGGAATCGTACTCATTTACAAGCCACTTAAGAATTACCGAGGTGTCAAGTCCCCCTGAATAGGCAAGGACTATCTTGTTTTTCTCAGACATTTTACGGTTGCTCCGGGATTTCTTCGCGCAGGGAAAGCTTGATCAAGGCCTGTCCTGATTCTGCTGGGAGATCGTGCGAAGATCGAGAAGATAAAATTTTATTCCCTTGTTCTGGTAGAATTTTTCGAGCGAGAGACCGGCATATTCTATTTTCTGGATATCGTCTCCAGTGTAGTTAAGCTCCTTTACCTCCCCCGAAAGCTTGCATGAAATCGGCACGTCCTTATCCGGTCTTTCCTGACAGATAAAACCCATGTCTATCTGTCCGCTCAAATCCATGTCCAGAGGAACAACGAATCCAACCACCAGATTCACGCTCTGCAGTTCAACCACCATGATTTTTATCCTGCTTGAATCTTCCTCGTCTCCGACTTCCATCACGTAGCCGTAGTAGTTAATTTCCTTGTTCTGCTCGCTTAGTGAATTCATATACCAGTAATCTTCCGGATCAAGCCAGGACATTATTTTCATTGTTTTTTCCTCCGAGGATTCACATAAATATTCTAGG
>LXNI01000726.1_pt1 | contig 35603 bp, 39 predicted proteins | sample 809091 | NCBI WGS metagenome assembly LXNI01 (sample SAMN04870527, study PRJNA318959) | sponge metagenome | biome: 01000161; feature: marine sponge reef; material: water | host: Sarcotragus foetidus | place: Greece: Milos, Mediterranean Sea | collected 2013-05-29 | depth 5-7 m
GCTGCGGCTCTTTCCGAATGGCTCGGCGGAAGTCGTTCGGCTCCTCGATCGGACCGCGGAGGCGTATGTCGCGGGCGGCAAGACGGGTATCTTCACGCCGCTGTACTGTTTCCTGGCTCGCAAGCCCGCTTAGGTCCGAAAACAACGCTCATCGCCCGGTCATGAGGTCCGCCTGATCGCCGTTGCCGTCCGGACCTCTAGGTGCCATCGCCGGATCCAACCTCAGGTGACCTGCCTTCCTCGGCTTCACGCCTCTGATTCTCGAGGATGCCATCACTCCCGCTCCTTATCGGGGCGTTGTCGACCGTCGCGATGACCGGTGGTGCCGCCGCGCTGGCGGGAGGGAGCTTCTGGGGGTCTCAAGCGGGGTCGGCTCTCGGTTGGGTGGGAGGCGGCCTGTCAGCGGCTGGGATTCAAGTGATGGGGGAGCTGATCCAAGGGACGGGTTTCGAGATGTCGAATGCGGCGATATTGGGTGTGCTCTCACTCGGCCACGCCGCAATCACGACGCTGATCGCCTACTGATTCGGCGAGGTGAGGCGGTCGGATGGAGCCCGCCGGGGAACCGGCGGCGCGATTGCTCCCGCTTCGTAGCCGTGCCTACACGCCCCGCAACCGCGCCTTCCTGAACCTCCAGCCGTGCAGGATGCTCCCGTAGTGGTTGAATGACCGGCGCGCGTCCGGGTCGTCGAAGGGGTAGTCCGCGCCGAGTTGCCTGGCGGCGGCCAGCCCGGTGACGAAGCAGGTTTCCTGGCTGTTGATCAAAGTGTGGGCGCCGCAGTGCCAGGTGCGTCTGCGCCCCTGAAGGAGGCGGAAGAGGGGGACGAGGAGCGCGACCTGGCGAATGTCGTGGACCACGTGCTGGAACCACCACCTGAACACGATCTTCCGTTCGTCGATGGGGCTGACCGGGTTGTAGGTCACCAGGCAGGGCTTGTCGGACCGGCCCGCCCAGGGCTGCTGGTTGTGCATGATGTAGGTGATCTCGTAGTTGTCCGGTCTGGCGCCGTACTGCTCGATGTGATTGCTGCGCGTCGTCAGGGCCTTCACGTCGCTGTCGGGAAGCACCGACTCGTCGGAGTGGACGATCGCGTGGTTGTGGAGTTCGCTCTCGTAGCGGACCGATGACAGGGTGTAGCGCTCCAGCATCGTGGGCTCGTCCAGGATCATCAGCGTCTGGTTCGCGTTGCAGGCGAAGATCACGTGGTCGAACCTCTCCCTCACGCCGTCCTCGTCCTCGACCACGACGTGGGACGACCGGCGGTACACCTTCCGCACGGGCCGGTTCAGGTGGATCCTGTCGCGGAAACCGGCGGACAGGTTCTCGTATATGCGCCTGGTTCCCTGATCCCAGGTCTGCATGGGCGTGGCGGACTCGATGTCGAAGAACTCGAGGTACCGCGAGAAGAGCGACGCGGGCATGTCGAACACATTGGTCGCCATCAGGAAGTTGACGAACATGGGCTTCAGCACCTGGTACCTGAAGTCCCCGGAAAGGCCGGCCAGGTTCAGAACCGTCCCCATGCTGATGTAGTTGAACGGATTCAGGGCGTTCAGGAACTTGGACCGGGAACGGGTCAGCCAGCCGAACCGGTGCAGGCGTCTCAGAATGCGCTGAAACTTCTCGATCTCCGACTGCAGATCCGCCCGGATATCGGAGTCAAAATCGTGGGCATAGACGTGGCCGCGGTACTTCACGCTGTAGCTGAACCGGGTGTCGATCAGGTCGATGCCGCACCGCTCCATCAATATCACGATGTGGTGATACATCGATGGAATGCACGCGGTGACCGAAATGTCGAAGGGGATGGAGTCGCCGCCGTCCTGCGGCATGTCGGCCGTGACGGCGTTTCCGCCGATGCGGTCCCGGGCCTCGAAGAGCTGGAACTCGAAGCGGTCGGGGTGGTGGTTCAGCGCCCAGGCGGCCCCGAGCCCCGAGATTCCCCCGCCGACGATGGCTATGCGGCGCGGCATAGTCCCTTTGGCACCAGGCGCTGGCTCTACCCGGCTGGTTCCAGCGGATGCCGGTGCCCGGCCACCCGAAACTTGAACTTCTTGTTGGGACTGACCTTGGGCAGCGGACTCGGCTTGAACTGGTAGTTCCGGGGCACCAGTTCGAGTTCCAGGTGGCGCGCGATCAGCAGGAGGTTGGCCGCCATCTGAATCCTGGACCATCCCGATCCCCCGCACGCATGGGTGCCGACGCCGAATGGCGCGTACGCGCTGGTGTGCCTGTGCTCGTTGCGAGGGACGATCTCCTGGCCCATCCAGACCTTCTCGATCAGCTTCTGCCGTAGAAGTTCTTCGCGGTGTGCGACGAAATACCAACCCTCGGGGAACGGCGGCATCTCGTTGAGGATGCTGAGCGTTCGTCTCGTGGTCTTGGTTGCCATATTTGGAGGATGCCTGGCGAGCGGGGGGACGACTGGCGTTGAGTGTAAACCGCGGGTCCCCTCGATTCAAGGTGGTGGTGCAAAAATGTAAAATATACCTTACAATATGTCAACTACGCCTGTCATCTTGGGAGGTTCTTCCCGGGGGCCGTCAGGGGCGCCATGTCGCCACAACAGCAAGGCGCCTCATCCCCGTATCGAACCGCAAGTCACCCCCCAGGCCGACGAGACGCGACGGGGGACCCGCACCGGCGGACGAGGGCGAACCGAGGTCCCTCAACGCCCTCTTGGCGCGGCTGAGTCCAAAGGCCTTGTAGACCGTGCCCACGAGCGAGCCGACGGAGATGCCGGACCAGACGGCGAATCCCGTCCCGAAATAGTCGTCGTCGTCGATGTACACATGCCAGATGATGGAGGTCAGACCGGCGACAACCGTGGCGGCGGCGAGTGATTTCACGGCCCGCCTCTCCCCCGCGATTCTCTCGCAGGCCAGCGTATGCGCGGTAGCCCACTCCTGGGCGCGGACCTGGCGAGGCCCAAGCTCCGCTGCCGCGGGACCCTCCGCATCCTGGGCGGCCACATACAGCCGGCGGTTCCGGTCGCCGTCGCGGTAGCCCACGGCGTACCATCCGTCCGATTCATCCAGGAGAGCGACTTCAATGTCCGGGGGAAGCGACACGATCGTCTTCGCATCCTGTCTGGGTGACACGCGAAGAGGGACCTTCGCCGCCGAGGTGCGGATCTCGGGAAGCGGCAGGGTACCCGTCAGGCTGGCGTGGCAGGCGACCTGGCTAGAGCCATCCGTGGGGAAGGAGGCGATCAAGCCTGCCCCGAGAGCGATGGAGGCGAGCCATGGAAAGGGCTGTAGTCCCGTTGATTCGGCCATTTTCCGGGTCCCCTTTTTCTGCTATCCACGATAACTGCCGGGATATCGCCCGTGGGCGTTCCCTCATCGAAACTGAACCTCCCGGATCGTTCGCAGCAAGAACAAGGTGCGCCCGGGTGTGGGACGCGCCGGCACCAACGGTCCATTGCCACCTCCCGGGAACCATGTGGCCTCCGGGGTTAGGTTATCATGTCACAACACCTTCCAGTCCAAACACCGAGCCCCGAAACGACCATGAACCCCACCCCCCTCCTCCCCCTCCTCGCGGCCGCCCTCCTCGCGCTGCCCGCCCCCGCCACCGCCCAGCAACCCCCCGCCGATCCCGCCGACGTCGAGTCCATCGACGCCATCATGACGGCCGTCTACGAAGTCATCTCCGGCGACGCCGGCGTGGCCCGCGACTGGGACCGCTTCCGCTCGCTCTTCGCGCCCGGCGCCACCATGAGCCCGACCGGCCCCCGCCCCGACGGCGTGTACGGCCGGAACATCATGACCGCCGACGAGTACGCCGAGAACGCCGGCGCCTGGCTTGAGGAAAACGGCTTCCACGAAGTCGAGATCAACCGGGTGACCGAGCAGTACGGCGTAATCGCGCACGCCTTCAGCACCTACGAGTCGCGCCGTCTGGCCACCGATCCCGAGCCGTTCGCGCGCGGCATCAACTCGTTCCAGCTGCTCCACGACGGGACGCGCTGGTGGGTGGTGTCGATCTTCTGGCTGCAGGAGAGCGAGGCGCATCCGATACCGGCGAAGTACCTGCCGGGTGGGGGTTGATGGCCCTCTGAGCGGCAGACTCCGGGCCAGCCATCGGCGAGCCGGCCTGACCTGACATCGGGATCGGTCGCCAAGCTCGAACACGGGTCCCGGAACCACCCGGCGGGGAACCTGCGAATCCTTTTTGCCGGTTCCCGAGTATTCCACGGCGAGCAGACGGGGTATCCGGAGCCCGACATATGAAGTGGCGGGTCCGGAATTCCCCCACGGAGATCCTCGTGCGGGGAGGGATCCATGCCGGTGGCCACAGCACTCGAAAAGCGAAACCTGGGGGACACGGGAGCGTCGGTAGGCCTCCTGGGTCTCGGTGGGAACAGGGTGCTCACGAAGCGGGATGGAAGGGACGAGGCCGTGCGGGTAGTGCGGCGGGCACTCGATCTGGGCGTGACCTTTTTCGACACGGCGCGTCTCTACCCGAACAGCGAAGTCCATCTCGGCGAGGGCCTGGAGGGGCACCGCGACGAGATCTTCCTGGCGAGCAAGACCCACGCCAGGGGCCGCGCGATGGCCTGGGCCCACCTGCGCGAGACCCTTCGGCGGCTGCGGACCGATCACCTCGACCTGTGGCAGCTGCACGACGTGAGGACCGACGAGGAAGTGCGCCGGATCTTCGGGCCCGGTGGGGCGATCGAGGCGCTGGTGGCAGCCAGGGAAAGGGGGCTGGTGCGCTACCTGGGCGTAACCGGCCATCGAAGTCCCGAAGTCATTTGCCGCTGTCTGGAGACCTTCGACTTCGACACCGTGATGATCCCGGTCAATCCGGCCGAGGGTCACTACCGGTCCTTCCTGACCTCCGTTCTGCCCCGGGCGGCGGGCGCGGGAGTCGGCGTCATCGGCATGTACGCGTTCTCGGGAGGGCGGGTCGCCGAGCTGGGCGGGTTTGAAACCGTGGAGCCGTTTCTGCGTTTCTCACTGAGTCAGCCGGTGTCCACGGTGCTGGTTGGATGCGACTCGGTTCGGCAGCTGGAAGAGAACGTCCGCCATGCCTCCCGTTTCGTTCCCATGGCGCCCCCCGAGGCGGACGAGCTGGTACGTCGAATGGCGCCCGACGCGTCCCGTCTCATGTACTACAAGTTCCCGAACGGGACTCCTCCGAGCGAGGTGGAATCATGAAGATCTGTATCGTCACCCGGGCGCTCTATCCCGTGATCGGGGGCAGCGAAACCTACGCGTACAACCTCGGAGAATACCTGGGCGACCGGGGCCACCAGGTCGTGGTCGTGACTTCCGATCTGCCGTCGCACTACCGGGACGACCACAGCTATCCGTTCGAAGTGGCCCGGGTCGAGGGACTCTCCGACTTCAACTCGCTCCGGGCGCCCCTCAGCGTGCTGGTCCCGTTCCATCGGCTGCTCAAGAGACTCCGTCCCGATGTGATCCACGTGCAGAGCGTGCTTCCGGGAATCGCCCTGACGCTGATCGCGGACACGCTCCCGGGACCTCCGGCGATCGTATTCACCGACCACAACACGCCCATGCCCCATGAGCGCCGCTGGATTTCCGGGGTGAACTGCTACGAGGTCGAACTCGCCTTCGGACAATTCATGTTCAAGCGCGGGACGTACGACGCCGCCCTCACTCCTAGTCTGCGCTTCTACAAGTGGGCCCTGAGCCGGGGAGCTCCTCCGGAGAAGCTTCACCTGATCCGCCACGGCGTCGATGTGAACCGCTTCTCACCCGGCGTGGCGCCTCGCGAGATCCGGCGTGCACTGTGTCCGGGCGGGGCGAAGACTCTGCTGCTCGCCCCGGGCCGGGTGGTGCGGCGGAAGGGCATCATGGGGATCCTGGATGCGCTTTCCGGCCCGCTTCTCGCGTCCGCGGACGTGCATCTGGCCATCACGACCACAAGCAACACCTCCGAGCCGGCGTTCTTCGAGGAAGTGCGCAGTCGGATCGACGGTTCGGGGCTGAAGGACCGCGTGACATTGCTGGTCGACACCTTCACCCCCGACGAAATGCCCGATGTCTATCGTGCGAGCGACTGCGTGCTCTTCCTTTCCGACGCGGAGGGGTTCGGGCTTGTGGGGATCGAAGCGCTGGCCTGCGGCGTGCCGCTGATTGCGCGCGAGTCGAAGGGCATTGACGAATACCTCGTGCACGGAGAGACCGGTTGGGCGGTCGAGGGCGATTCGGGTCACGAAATTGCCGCGGCCATCAGGCACGTCTGCGAGGACGACGATGTTCGCACGGCGATGGCACGGAAGGGTCGCAGGCTCGCGGTCTCGGAATTCAGTCTCGCGGCGATGATCGGGAGGATCGAACGCCTCTATGCCGTGCTGGTCGAGCAGAAGAGGGTCTGGGGATCGGGTGTCCGGGGGGGCCGGGCCCTTGAGCGGGCAGGCGCCACGACGAGTTCGTGGGCCGAGGGGTGGCGCTGATGCTCACGACTCTGCTACGTCCGATCATGAGGAGATTGCTCGCGCCGGTCGGCAAGCGCATTCCGGTCCATCCCGATGTTCTGTCCAGTCTCGGTCTGGTTGTGGCGGTGGCGGCGGGGGCGGGGTTCGCGCTCGGTGCCTTTCGTTGGGCGGCCGTGGGGATCGCCGTTTCGGGGCTGTTCGACCTGCTGGACGGGGCTGTGGCTCGGGCGCGGAATCCGGAGGGATCGACGCTCGGAGGCTTCGTCGATTCGGCCATCGACCGGGTAGCCGACAGCGTGCTCTTCCTGGGGATCTTTCTCCACTACTACCTGTCCGACCCCGTTGGCCACGCCGGGGCCGTGCTCGCCGTGCTCGCCGTATCGGGATCCAACATCGCCAGCTACTTCAAGGCCCGCTCGGAAGTCGAGGGCGTTGCGTGCAATGTCGGCCTCGTGAAGCGGGCCGACAGGCTGACCCTCCTGATTCTGCTTGGGATGCTGGGCCCGGCGTGGGGTGTCCCCATTCTCTCGGTGCTCGTCTTCTTTTCCGCTCATTCGATGTGGGCGCGAGCTGCCTTTGTCTACCGTCGGCTGGGAGAGCGGACCAGCGGGTAGTCTGTTGCGCGGGGGGTTTTTCTTGCGGCTGGTCGCTCCGGAGTTCAAGTATGTGGAAGGACTGTACCCCCCGCGACCGGCGGAAGCGGCCGGAAGGAGCGCCCGAAGATGCGAACGAAACCGGCCCTTTTGCTGATTGGTGCCGTCACTGGCTGGAGCTTGGTGCCGCCGCCGGAAACCCGGGAAAGCGCTCTCGGCGAGGAGATCATCACGGTCATTGCGGCCGCCCTGGACAGCCCCGCCCCGGCGCTTTCCACGATCGGCATCATCGACGGAACGTGGAACAGAATCGCGGACCCGGGAATAGCGGCGGGAATCGGGAAGTACGCGGAAGAATCCGGGACCGCCGTCGAGTGTTTGTGGGACGGCGACGCCGGACGTCATGCCTGTTCCGGCAACCCATCGCTGTTTGTCGTCTTCGAGCCGTACGAGGGGGACGCGAGTTCCGATGAGATCGGATTCATGGTGTCGACGCTCGATTTCGGCACCGCGTTCAGGCTGTCCGCGAAGGTGGTGCCGATCGAGACCGGTGGTTCAACGATCCAACCCCCCCGGTTCACCGGGTTCCTCCATTTCGCGTACGAGCCGCCGGGGGACACCGGAGAAGAGCTTCCTGAACGCGACAATTGCAGGGGCACACTCACGGATTCCGGGGCTGGGCTTCAGCGAGCGGCGGACACGGGCGGCATGTTCTGGCTCAACGACACCGACGATACCGACGACATCTACCCCGGTGCCGGTGTGGTCTACAGCACGACGTACGGCGATCGCGATACCGGTAGAGCGAAGGTCTGGGTCAACCGGCGTGAGCAACCCCCTGGAGGTCTTCCGCACTCGGTGACCCACGCGACCCTGCATGCGACATTGAATGACCTCTACTTCACCGAATCCACTCGCCTTCAGGATATGAGACGGGTTGAATCCGCGGCCCGGTCGGCGGCCGCCGGGTGCTATCACCTGGTGAGGGAGCCGGGACGCTAGGGGGATCCGGGAGGGGTTCCATGGTTTGCCGCGGGTGGCATTGTCCGCCTCACCGCAGTGTAGTACACTTGTAATACACCGAATGGGAGGGGGGCACGATGAGTGTGAAACAGAAGGCGGACAGAGAGGCAGGCCAACCTGCCATGGCCACGCGAACCGTAAGACTGGACGCCGCCGCGGAGGCGACGCTGGCCGGCCTGCGGCGCCGGACGGACTTGTCGATATCGGAGGTGATCAGGCGATCCTTGCAGGCCTATTCGCGTGAACTGGACGCGGACATCAGGATGCGGCCGGGCGAGGTGTACAGGAAGCTTGGACTGCCGAGGGAGGGAGAGCGTGCGGTCGCGCCTGCCAGGCTGGCCAAGGAGGTGATAGCGGATGTGATCCGGAAACGGCACGAGCAGTGATTCTGGTCGATTCCGGTCCGCTGGTGGCTTTGTCCGATGGGCGGGACCACCACCACGAACACTGTCGCGAGGTTCTGGAGGAACTGGACGAGGACCTTCTAACCACGACACCGGTGCTCACCGAGGCATTTCACCTGCTGCGGCCCGGTACACACCGCGTCTCCGGGCTCATGGACTTTGTGCGGCAGGGTGGCGTCGGCGTCCTGCCCATCGGCGACCGGAACCTTCATCGCTGCTTCGACCTCATGCTCCGGTACATGGACTCGCCGATGGACTTCGCTGATGCCTCGATCGTCAGCGCGGCGGAGGAGGTCGGGACCAACAAAGTCTTCACCCTCGATTACAGGCACTTCGCCACCTACCGCATCCGGCGCGGCTACCATCAGATCCCCTTCACGATCATCGGTGACCCGTCGGGGCCGCGGTGCGTGCGGGAAGGGGTGGGGCAGGACGAGGAAGTGGAACCGGCCCACACGCCTTGACCCTGACGTAACGGCCCGCCAAAGACCGCCATGAAGTACTCCACCGGCGGCGTCGCATTTCTGCAAACCGGACCGTTCCCATGTCACCGCCAGCCATCACCCTCCTCCCCCTCCAACAGCAGCGACCCAATCACATACCCTGACAGGGAGAAGTACCCATGACTATCAAGACCCTCTCGGCCACTGCCCTTTTCCTTTTCGCCAGCGCCCTTCCCGCCCCCCGATCCCTCACGGCCCAGGAAGTCATCGACCTTACCGGCCGCGACCGGTTCCTGGACGCCGACTTCGAGGAAATCTTCCGCATCGGTGTACTGGACGGCGAAGACTGGGAGATGTTCGGCACCGTCATGCACGTCGCGTTCGATGAGAATGGGAATCTGTACATCGTGGACGGTAGCGGTGGAATGTCCCTTGGAGATGGGACACGCATAATGGGACTGGGCTCAGCGGGAACGCGCGTGCTGGTGTTCGACGCATCCGGCAACTTCCTGCGCGAATTCGGGACCTCGGGTGAAGGGCCCGGCGAGTTCAACATGCCGGCGGGGTTCGCGGTCATGCGCGACGGCACGACCATCGTCGCCGATCTGGGGCACCGCGCCTACCAGCTCTTCGACACACACAGCAGTTTTCTGCGCATGGTGCGAGGCAGCGAGGGCAACGGCCCGGGAGGGTTTGCGTGGACCCTGCTGGCCGATCCCCGTGGAGGCGCCGCATTCACGGGGAGCTTCGGGAACCGCCGCGCCACGATCAATCCCGGTGGCGGAGATGCCGGTCCACCGACATCGTCCCCGATTACCCGGCTCGGACTCGATGGCGAGGAGGTCCAAACCGACACCGTCGTCCAGGCCTGGCTTCCTCCCCGCGAGGAGGCCGGTCTTGAGCTGCCGGGGAACATCGGCGTCTCGGGGGATGAAAGGGTGACGCTGGCCAATACGCTGAGCGGCCTTTCGCAACCTTCCATCTTCGAGCCGCCGCTCCTGGCGGGCGTGTTGCCGAACGGAGGCATCGTCTACTCCGACTCGTCGGCGGAGGCGAGGAGTGGCGACTCACGGCAAGGAATCACGTAAGTTCAATCAGGGCTGCACGATCTGCCGACCTTGCCGTCCCTCGCCCTACCATTACGCCGCCTCAGGATTGCGGGGATAACGGCACAGAATGGCGGGAAAGCCAAGCTCCTCACCGAGCAGGCTGTGAACGGCCAAGCAATTGCCTTCCGGTCCTTCCTGTTGTAATCAGAAAGCGGGGTCCTGGGCCGCGTCCAGCGGTGCTGGCGTGCGAGTATCCCGAGTCGTCACGGCGACGCGAACGGTGCCCAACGCCAAGTTGGCGGGTGTCCAACGATTGAGAACGACCTCTGCGGCCAACCCCCCCTAAAGCACCCGAACTCGGAGCACCCGTACGGATTCACGGCCTAGATCGTCACGGTGGATCCCCGCCACGAACTCGGCGCTTCCCGCCAGGAGCAGGAACCCCTCTGGCACCTCGACGGTGCCGACGTAGGTGCCACTCGGGGAGAACAGGTCGTATAGCCGCAGAATCGCGTCTTCCATGTCCTCAATGCGTGGGGCAAGCTCGTCGCCGACGCCCATGTGGCGCCGCACCCACAGCATTCCGCCGGGCCCGGCGTACGTCTTGACGGCCAGAGGAAAGTTGTCGCCGAACTCTGTGTCGGCGATGGTGGAGGCCGGCCTACCGGTTTCCTCGGCGACTCTGCCCTGACGGTCGATGACTCGACGCTTGTGGCCGTCGGTAACGGCCCTGATCTGCACGTCCCGGACAATACGGCCCACCTGCTCGCCTGTGCTCGATTCGAGGATCGCGAGGTCATAGCGGTCGGTGTGGCCCACGACGACCATGCTGGAGCCGATAGGGTCGATCACGGGGACGGTACTGTACCTAGTGCGCGTGATGCCTGCGGGCACGGGGTCTGACGTCCAGATCACCTCACGGTCCTGGAGGCGGACGAGTTTCATCGGCGAGGTCTCAAACGGTGAGCCCGTCTTGGCCAGCAAGCGGCCTTGGCGATCGTACATGAGCCCAAGCACGCTGAGTTCGTCGTAGGGAATGGTCTCGACGAGTCCACCATTCACGTCGAACACATCGGCCCGGCCGCTGTTGCTGACGGCAACGTGCCCGCCGGGCGAGACGGCGAAGTGCCGGGGTGGTCGGCGAAACTCGCCTGGACCCTGGCCCTGCCCGCCCCACGAGGCGATGGAGGTGCCGGACATGTCGAAGACGGTGAGGCTATATCCTGTGCCGTCGAGCACGACCAAGCGCTGACCATCGGCGGTAAAGTGCATCGCCCGGATGTCAGCGAACTGCCATTCGGACTCCTCGTCGCCGATCCAGAACGCTTCGGTGAAGTCGACCTCAATCCGCATTGCACCGGCCTGCTGACCGGCGCACGGCACGGTCAACAGACACAGGGCAACAGCCGCTGATGTGGCGGGGTTCTGCCACACTCCCGTCAGTCCTTCTTGCAGTGCTTTTTCCACACGTTGAACTGGTCCTGGCACATCTCGTTGTCGGACTGGAATTCCTCCTCGGTTGCCTCGCCTGTGATCACCTCGAAGTAGGTTTCCAGCGCGCCGAGACACGCTTCGAGTGCCGCGTCGCGGATGGCGTCACAGGGATCTTCGGTCGCCGCGCACGCTTCCTGGGTGCCTCCCGTCGGCGGGATGAACGCCATGACGGCGAACACCGCTGTTACGACCGTCGTGCGGATGAGCTTGGTGGATTTCGACATTGGAGCCTCCCTTTCTGGGATGCCGAGCTTGGGCTGGAACCGCGTACGGCTGCCAGAATATGGACATGTCCGGCTGGGCGCAAGTGTGCACCGGAACCGCAATCTCACCGGAACCGCAACTCAAGCATCGGGAAGCTCAGCGTTGGTCTTCGCTCCGCGATTGGACCGCCGAGGAAACGGACCTCCCGCGCGAGGCCATGGAGCCGGCGCTGGCTCACCCGGTCCAGAGTAGGGGCGAGGCCGTGTGCCGGCGCACCGACCTGTTCGAGCGGAGTCGTCGGCAGACGGATGAGTGGGCGGTCAATTTGGCAGGCCGAAGAGCCAGCACCGGCGGGGTTCAGAGGCCGTTTCCGGCTGCACCCCCGGAGAGCGGCGATCTCCGGTTCGCGGAGGGGTTACGGGTGGGGCGGAACGCAGTGCACGGCAGTAGCGCACCATCGCTGAGGGAGCGATGCGGTTCCCTTCGCGTCCCTCGCCGTCCGTGAGCCTGGCGACCGGGAGGCCGAGGAGCCTGTCCGCGATGGCCGGATGTCCGCCGTTCCAAGCGGCGCGCGGGAGGGGTTTCGCCGGCGTTCGCCGGGCTGCCTCTAGGGCCGACAGAGAGTCGGTAAGCCGGACAATCGCCATCTACATTAGATTACCTTGCGTCTTGGCCCCAAACACGGAACGCCGTGAGCGTCGCACCAAACTCATCCTGTCCGGCAACCAAGATACGGTCTAAGGACAAGAACGCCGCCGGAAACAGTGAGCCGTCAGGAAGTGTGCCCAAGTAATCCCCTGTCAACGTGAAAATATCAATCCCCCCTGTCTCATTGGCGGCATGTCCACGGCGCACCCAAATCTTCCCACCCGGTGCCACCCGCACATCCGCAATAGGTTGCAAATAGGGGGCATAACCAATGCGCCGGATCGCCTCGGTTCTCGGCATGCCACACGCCTCCCACCTGCCAAGTGCCCGTTCCCAAGTCGCTATAGCTTCCAAGTGTCTTCCAACCATTTCTGCGGATGTTTCCCGAACTTCCACGTCTCTGTGGATACGCGCTGTCGGTTTTCCATCGACAAAAACATCAATCACGTAAGCGCTGTCGGATGCAATGGCCAAAACACCATCGCGTTCATCCCATGCAACTGTCGGCTCAAAGAACATTGGATATAGGAACTGTTGGTAGCCGCATGGTGACGCAAACTGGCGGCGCGGAGATGGTGAGCCGTAACGCAGTTGCTTAGTCACCTCTGGGGTCCAGATCGACACATGCCGCGTGTAGTGAACCACTCCATCTGGGTCGTCGTACCTTTCTCGCTCCGTCACGATGATCGAATCTTTCGACAACTCACGCATACGTCCGCCGAACGCCAACGTCGATTCAGTCCGAACCCACTCGTCAAAACGGCGGCTCCTAGCATTCCAGCGGAGAAATCCTGGCGCGCATTTATCCATGACAGTGAGAGTTCCATCGGTGCTGACATCAATTGATTCAGGATTGCAGAATTCCCCAGGCCCTTCACCTTCGCGGCCCAAGGAAGCGACCAATTCTCCGTGCTCTGAAATCACATGTATCGTCATGGTCGTTAGGTCGCGTACATAGACGTTATCAGAGCTGTCGCTCGCTATAGCCCAATCGGGGAGCACCGTCTCCGCAAGGAATTCGTTCTTCGCCGTGCTCAGTTCCCACAGTTTGTCGTATCGCCAAGACAATTCGTGGTCAGACTTCTCGATATGCGACCTCGCTCTTTCGTCAGTCAGTGCATCGCGACTAAGCTGATGGAGCTCATCAAATCCCGGATATCCATCTATCAATCGATCATTTATCAGAAACGTTGGCGTTCCGGTAATGCCCAATTGACGGGCGGCAAGTGTGTCGCGATGGATTCCAACGTTCCCCGCAGGATCATCCAAGCAGAAAAAGAACGAAGCCGTATCGGTCACACCCGAGCGCTCCGCCCACATCTGTCGATTCTCAGTCCGCATGGCTTCAGGCTCAGCCATAATCGCGTCATGGAACGGCAGAAAGTAACCCGAACGAGCTGCGCATTCTGCACCAACAGCAAGCCGCAACGACAATATACTGCTGGGGGGCGCGTGCCGGTATACGACGGCAAGGTCATTTGGGTAACGATGGCGGAGGGATTGTAAAGCGAAGGCCGCATCTTGACAGAAAGGACATAAGAAATCATAGAATACGACCACGGTGACGGCTGCTCGCCCCGGTCCGACCCGATGTCCTCCGGTAGCGAACGTCTCCCAATCGGCAACTTCGATCGCCTTGACAGAGTCGGGTTCTCCGAAAAGCAATTGGGTTGCTCGATAGCCCCCCACCGTGATTGCCAATGCCGTTACAACCACCGTCAGAACAGTCAGCAGCCAATCGCGCCTAGTCTTCTTGTGTTTGCGAGGATTCATGATTGGTCAGTACCTGACACCGAAAGCAGCTTGGATCACACTAGCCAACATCGCGGCCTCGACATTCTCTCCGCACAACTGGCCGAGCGCGCAAGAACTGCCGTTTCGGTAGGTAATCCAGTCCGCGTGTGGTACCCACTGCTTGCGGCCTGGAGGATTCGTCTGGAGTGCAAAGGATCGGCCCATCGGGGCGGCGCTTCGAATGCGCGCCGTCCCGATGGCCGATCCTTCGGTGAGGTGTGGTCACTGGCACGGGCGGATCTCGTGACGGTCCGTAAGCGTCTTGTTACACACCCTGCCCTGGCGGGCCACCAGCATCGCCATCGCATACGCCCCTCGTCGGGTCCGTGCCGTCGGACACGCACTGCCCCTTGCAGCAGGGCAGTCCGCCCTCCCGACAGTTGGAGCCGTCGACGAGGCACCTGCCCTGCGCCCGCACCTCGCCGACGTGAGGGGCGGCAAGCGCCAAGGTGAATCCCGACAGTGCCAGCAGCAAGAATCTACGCATGGTTCACGCCCTTCTCTTTGGGAGCGTCGGATCGGAAGCCGATCTTCCGAACCCTTCGCTCTGGACCTAGTCCGATCAGGGTAACGGCATCACACCAGTCTGTCCAGACCGGAACCTGCCAACCGCTGACCTGCCAGCCGCAGTGTCCGAGGACAGGATGTGCGGCAAGGTTGGAGCTGGTTGGGAAGTACGGGACGAGCCGGAGGGTTGAGCGCGAAGAGGTCGTTACGAGTCACCCTCATAGAACGCCGCCCATCGAACGGTTTCGCTGGCCCGACCAGATCCGGGGCTTCGACGACGGCAACCAGCCGATGCACTTCGCGCTCACAGACGTCACCGCCGCCGCATTCCGGGTTCGCGTGGTCGCGGGTGCCGCGCCCGATGCATGCCGTCCCGACGAACGGCATTCCGGGAAATCCGTCCGCATCTGACGGTTTCCACCGAGCGGCCACGGGGGAGTTCTCCGAGCCGCTGGCGGCGGCGTGCCGTGGGCTGGAGGCGTTGCGAAACCTCGTGAAACGTCCTGGGACTGTGGGCAATTTTCCACAGGTTGACGGGCTTACGGGAGGGTCTTCAGCGTTCGGGCATGAACACGCTGGAAGAGCAGATCAGATCACGGGTTAGGACGTTTCTCGACAGCACGGGGATCAGCCCGACGAGGTTCGGCAGGATGGCCGTGGGGGACCCGCACCTGGTGCGCCGGATCGAGGCTGGCCGGTCGGTGACGGTGAGAACGGCGGACCGGTTTCTGGCGTTCATCCGCGACTACGCGGGGGACTCGGGCGGCGCGCGGGATCCGCCCCGCCGTCCCCGGCGCCGGAAGCCTCCGCCGCGAGCAGGGCGAGCGAAGGAGAGCACGACGACGACCGGCCAACCCGGCGACAGGAAAGCAACCTCGCCGACGCGCATTCTGCGATTGCCGGAGGTGATGGCCCGCACGGGCCTGTCGCGGACGACGATCTACAGATGGCGGCTCGCGGGACGGTTCCCGCAGCCGGTTCGGCTGGGGACGCGGTGCGTGGGCTGGATCGAGTCGGAGTTGGAGGCGTGGCTGCGCGAGCGGATGGCGGAACGCCGGGGCGGCGCAGAGATCGTCGCCTACTGACCCCTCACATAAGGAAAGGAAGAGAGCAATGAAAAGGTTGTTGACGATGGTGTGGGCCGCGCTGTGGCTGCTGACGCCCACGGTGCTGCTGGCGCAGGGCACGAGTCCGTGGGTGGACGCGGTGGCGGAGCTTGAGCGGCAGTTCACGGGACCGATCGCGCGGGGTTTGTCGCTGATCGCGATCGTGGTGGGCGGTCTGATGTTCGCGTTCGGCGAGGGCGGCAGCAAGCGGACGCTGGCCGGGATCATCTTCGGGATCGGGATGGCGGTGGGCGCGGTGAACTTCCTCGCCTGGCTGTTCTGATGCGGGACTTGAGGCGCTGGACGGGCCACGCGGCGCTCAACCGTCCGCTGACGGTTCTGGGCGTGGAGCGGCGGCTGTTCCTGCTGGCCGCGACGCTGGCGCTGGCGGTGTGGAACGCGACGGCCTCGCTGTTCGTGGGCGGCGTGGTGTTCGTCACCTGCTACGGGGCGGGCTGGCTGGCGGGCCGGAGGGACCCGGCGATGCTGGCGGTCCTTCGCGCGGCGACCCGTTATCCGGCGCGGTTCGATCCGGGCAAGTGGGCGGACGAGCCGTGGCACTTGCGCATCCGGCCGGGCGACCGATGAGGGTGTCCGAGGAGCGCCGCGCCTACGAGTCGGCGGGCTCGCTGGCCGAGGAGCTTCCGTACTGGGGCTGGCTCGAAGACGGCCGGACCTGCCTGACGCGTTCGGGCGAACTGATTGCGGCGGGCCGGATCCGGCCCGCCGCAATGGACGGGCGCACACCGGAACAGATCGACCGGGTGCTCGGCCTATGGCAACGGCTGATGTCCGGACTCGGTCCCGAGACACGCCTCTACTTCCATCTGCTCCGCCGTCCGGCACAGGCCGCTGGCGCGTCGGTGGAGGGCGGCTCGGATGTCGCATCCGTGTCGGCACGGAAACGCGAAGGGTTCCTGGCCGGGCGCGTACAGCGGCTCGACGCCTCCTTGGTCTGGTGCCACGATCCGGGCCTTCGGCCAGTTGGCCGGGGCTCCGGATCGGGGCCGCTGTCGCGGCTCGCCCGCTTGCGTAGGCGACGCCGAGGCGGAACGGCCACGACCTACCTTGCGTCCGAGATCGAGGCGGCGGCCGGGCGGTTCCGGGCGATGATCGACGCGGGCCGCTCGCTTGTGGCCGAGCACACGCCCGTCGAGATGCTGGGAGCGGTGAAGGCGTCCCGACTCCTGTCCGAACTCATCAACCGCCCCGGCACGTGCTGGGACGGCGCGACGGGCAGCGGGATGAACTGGCGGCTCGCGGTGTCGGAACTGGAAGCGGAGCGCAGTCACCTCCGACTCGACGGCGAGCCGGTGATTCTGTATTCGCTGTTGTCGCCGCCCGGCCAGGCGCACGCGAACCTGCTGAAGGACCTGTACTGTCTGGACGCGGTGCTGACGGTGTCGCTCGAATGGCGGCCCTGGTCGGTGGAGGCGGCCCGCCGCCGCATCCGGGGCGCGCAGCGCCACTACTTCTCGCGCCGCTACTCGATGATGGCGCACGTGCGCGAGACCGAGGGCACGGCGTCGGCGATGGTAGATTCGGCGGCGGCCGCCGAGTCCGACCGGCTGGGTGCCGCGCTGGTCGAGCTCGAAGCCGACGGCGTGGGGTACGGCGAGTTGTCGCTCACCGTGGCGCTCCACGGCGGCCTTGCCGAGATCGAACGTCTGGACGGTGACGTGCGCCGCCTGTTCGCCGCGCACGACGCGAAGGCGATCCGGGAGGGCTACGGCCAGCTTCCCGTCTGGTTCGCCCGGCTCCCGGCCCGGCCGCGCGGGCGGCAGGTGCGCAAGGTGTTCGCGTCGGCGGGTGTCGCCGCGTGCCTTGCGCCGGTGTTCGGGCCGCCCAAGGGTTCGGCGCGGAGCGGTCACCTTGGCCGCGAGTCGCTCGCGGTGTTCGAGACTCCCTGGCGCACGGGCTACCACTACGACCTGTTCGCGGGCGACGTGGGCCATACGCTGATCCTGGGAGCGACGGGATCGGGCAAGAGCTTCGCGCTCAACTTCCTGCTGGTCGAGGCGCTGAAGTACGGCCCACGGGTGCTGATCCTGGACCTGGGCGGCTCGTACCGCTGGCTGACGCACTTCCTCGGGGGCTCGTATCTCGAACTGACGGCCGGGGAGACGGCTTCCGGCCTCCGGCTTGCGCCGTTCGCGCTGCCCGCCACGACGCGCACGTTCCAGTTCCTGACCGGCTGGGTGCTGCGGCTGCTGAAGCTCGGAGGATACGAGGCGGGCGGCGCGGACACGAGCGAGATCCGCGCCCGGGTCGAGGACCTGTATGCGCTCGGAGCCGAGCGCCGAACGCTGAGCGTGCTCACGGGCTCGCTCCCCTCGGCGATGTGGCCCGCGCTCAGCCGCTGGACGGAGGGCGGCGTGTGGGGCGCGTTCTTCGACAATCCACCGTCCGACACACCCGATCTCCGGTTCCGCGACTGGCAGGTGATCGACCTGGCGGGCGCGGCGGAGCACGCGGACCTGTGCGAGGCGGCGCTGTCATACCTGCTCGAACGGATGCGGCTCGAAATCGAGGACCCTCGCCAAACGGCGCGGCTGAAGCTGATGGTCGTGGACGAGGCGTGGCGCTATCTGGCGGACCCGGCGGTGCTCGCCTACCTGGCCGAGGCGGCGAAGACGTGGCGGAAGAAGAACGCCGCACTGGTGCTCGCGACCCAGTCCGCCGTGGACGTGACGGGTACGGCGGGCGCTTCGGCGCTCCTCGAATCGATTCCGACGAAGCTCTTCCTCGCGAATCCGGAGCTGCCGGACGAGGCGGGCGAGTTGTTCCGGCTGAACGAGTCGGAGGTGGCCCAGGTCCGGGAGCTGACGCCGAAGCGCGAACTGTATCTCCGCCGCCCGGACGAGGCGGCGGTGCTCCGCCTGGAAGTCGATCCAGAGAGCTACTGGCTCTACACCTCGTCGCCCCTGGACGCCGAGAAGCGTGCCGAGGCGGTGGCGAGGCACGGCCTGGCCCGGGCGCTCGAAGTGCTCGCGGGCCGATCCCATCCAACCTCACAACGAAAGAGGAAGTGACACCATGAGAACACCAACCATGGCGATTCTGCTGGGACTCGTTGTAGTCCTGCTGACGCTGCTGCTGGCGGCGCTCCCCTGCGACGGGGCCGCGCAGCAAGCGAACCCGGACGCCGCCTACCTTCGGGTGCCGGTGCCCGGCGAGGGCGAGGAGCGGATACCCCGTCTACGCGCGCGCGTGCGCCATACAACCATAATCGTCCTTCCGGCCGGGGAGCGGATCCTCGACTTCGTGGCCGGCGACTCGGAGTACTGGCACCTGACGGGCGCGGCGAACGTCGCGTACCTGAAGCCGCTGGCCGAGGATGCGGCGACGAACGTCGCGCTGGTCTGCGAATCGGGCCGCATCTACTCGTTCCTGGTCGAGGAGCACGGCGAGAAGCCGCCCCATCTCGTCGTCCGCGTCGAGGCGGGCGTGGAGGCGGCGGGCATCTCCGGCTTCGGCGCGGGCGGACCCGCGTTCGTGGCCCGGAGCGAGGTTGCCGCCTACCGGGAGATGGCCGCCGAGGCGGCGGAAGCGGCCCTTGCGGCTCGCGAGGAGGCCGATGCCCGCATCCTCGAAGCGCGGGCAGAGATGGAAGCGGGGATTCAGGCGTTCCGCGCCGCCTATCCCGGACGGCTGGCGTTCGAGTACCGGCTGGACTCGGGTGCGTCGAAGCGGCCGTTCCTTGTCGAGGCAATGTGGCACGACGGGGATTTCACGTATCTCCGTTCGCGCGCGCAGGAGTCTCCCGCGCTCTACGAACTCAAGGACGGCGAGCCGTCGCTCGTGGCGTTCGACTTGGGTGAGGACGGTCTCTACGTCGCGCGCCGCGTGCTGGGCGACGGTTGGCTCCAGATCGGCGACAGGCGGGCGCGCTGGCGGTTCGAGCCACGGGAGGCGCTCCGATGAGCCGCTGGAAGCAGTGGGTGAAGGAGCCGAAGGGCGCGCTGCCGGGCGGCATCGTCACGAAGGCGGGCGTCATCCTGATCGCCGTGCTCGTGGCCGGAATGCTGTTCTCGTGGTCGCTCACGGGTCCAGAGGAGGCGGTCGAGGGTTTCGGGCCGCGCGAGCCGCGGGCGGTGGACGCACGCACGGGCCGGTCGTTCGCCGGGCGCATCCGCCAGGAGACCGAGCGCGAGACCCGGCGCGCGGAGGCGGAGGGCGGCGGCGAGTCCGCAGACGGTGAGGCCGTAGCCGACGACAACGCTTCGACCGGCCCGGGGAACCCGGCGCGACAGCGGGGCGCAGCCATCGGCCCGGCCGAGTTCGAGCTTCGGGAAGCGCTCCGGCTGGAGGAGATCGAACGCCGGACCCGCTCGCTGCGCTCGCTTCCGGTGGCACAGACCTACCGGGACCTCAACGGTAGCCGGGACGCGGGCGCGCGGGTTGCCAGCGGCGGCGGCGCGCCTTCCGCCGACCTCGCGTTCCCCGATGCCGCGCTGGAATCGGCCCTCTCATCGTTCAAGGGCTCGATCGCCGCGCTCGAAGCCGAACTCGCATCCGGCCTAACGGCGGACGGGCTGCCGCCGGGCTCCGGCGGAGCTTCGCCACAACGGACTCCCGCGCCCCGCACTCCGGAACCCGGCGTGATGGTCACGCCCGAGGACTTGCCGGGTTGGGAACGGATCCCCGAGGGCTCGTTCCTTGAGGCGGTGCTGCTCACGCAGCTTTCGGGCGAGTTCCCCGGCCCGGTGCTCGCCATGGTGTCCGTGCCGCTGTATTCCGCCGACCGCCAGCGGGTCCTCATTCCGCGCGGGACGCGCGCCGTCGGCACGGCCCGGGCCGTCGAGAACAGGGACCAGAGCCGTCTCTCGGTTTCGTTCCACCGGCTGCTGCTGCCCGGCGGAAGCTGGGTGGACCTTGAGTTCGCGGGCCTCGACCAGGCGGGCGAGAGCGCGCTCAAGGACGAGGTCAACCGCCATTACTTCTCGACGTTCGCGGCGGCTGGCGCGGTCGGGGCACTCAGCGGACTCACGCTCGCCGGGGCTTCGCCATACGGACTTCGAGCGGGCGTCGGCCAGGGCCTCGGCAACAGCGCCACGTCGATCCTCGACCGGTTCCTCAACCGGATGCCCACCATCACGATCCGCGCGGGCCACCGGCTCCGCATCTGGCTCACCTCCGATGTGCTGGTTCCCACCCCTGCCACACGCCCATGACACGAAAGGACCCTTCCATGCATCGACGCATCTTCGTCCCCGCCCTTCTCACGGCGCTCCTGGCGCTCGCGAGCCCGGCTTCGGCCAGCGCGCAGTTCGACTTCGGCAGCTGGTTGCAGCGCGCGCAGATCATCGCCAACCAGATCACGCAGATCTCGAACCAGGTCCGCCAGATCCGGTCGATGGCGCGCCAGCTTTCGGAACTCGAAGACCAACTCGACCACATGGAGCGGGCCGCGCGGGGCCGGATCAACGCGCTCGTCGAGCCGTTCTCCGATCTCGCCGCCGATCCGGTCGGGCTGGTGCGGGACGGTCTGGGCTGGCGGTCCGACTTCACCGGCGCGGCTCGCGGCACGGTCGATGCCGTCCGGGACTTCGGAAGCGGCCGGTCCTTCACCGGGCTGTGGCGCACGGCGCGGGGCACGGCCGACCGGGTGAGCGAGGCGGACATCCTCGCGCTGTTCCGGCACCATCCGCCGGAGGTCGCGACGCGGGCGCTTGAGAACCACCGCCGCGCCCGCGTGGCCGCCGACCGGCAGCGCGTGCTCGACTACGCGACGCTCGACGCGGCGGCGGCGCTCGCGGGCACGGTCGAGAGCGCGCAGGGCTCGTTCGCGGACCTCACCGCGAATGGCAACCTGTCCAATACTGCTCTCCAGCAGGCCGGGGTCGCCGCTGCACTGAGCCAGGGCCGGATCAACGCGGCCCTGGGCCAGGTGCTCGCCCATCAGGCGGTCGAGCAGGCGAACCGGACGAGGCAGGCCGAACTCGCCCGCCTCGAACACCTCGCCGAGTGGCGGGAGGGCCGGGCGCGCGCGAACGCGCTGGCCGTGACGTTGCGCGACGCCGCGACACGGAACCGCCTGGCGCTCCGGGACGGGCTCTTGTTCCGCATCCCGTCGTTCTACCGGTAGGGGCGGGCCGGCCATGCAACTGCCACCGCAGTCCATCGACCCGAACGTCCCCACGCAGATCCCGCCCGACCAGCTTCAGGATTTCAAGGGCTTCCTCGACGTGGTGCTCGACTCCGTGGTGGGCGGGGCCGCGCCCGGCGTGCATGCGCTCGGGCTCCAGTTGTGGGGCGCGCTCGCGGCGGTCATGATCGCGTGGACCGGGCTCAAGATCGCGTTCAGCGGCACGTTCGATGCGTGGACGCTGGTCAAGCTCCTGATCGGGATCGCGATCCCCCGCACGCTGCTCCACTACTACACGGTCCCGATCCCCGGCGTCGGGTTCACGTTCCCGGCCATGGTCGCGGGCGGGGGTATATGGCTCCAGAACCTGTTCCTGTCCGACGTGGTGTCGGCGGGCTACACCGAGATGACGGCGCTGGTGCAGGCCTACGGCGCGCACCTGAGCGCGGCGTGGTCCACGGGGAACCTGCTGTCGATCCTGGCCTCGGGCGCGACCGTGGTCTTCTCGTCGCTCGTCACGCTGTGCATGGGCGCGTCGCTGGTGGTCTGCCTGCTGGCGCTGTTCTGCGTGACCTACGCGCAGGTGATCTGGGCGCAGGTCGCCATCGCCATCGTGATCCTGCTGGGTCCCGTGTTCATCGCGTTCCTTCTGTTCGAGCCGCTCGCGTTCCTGTTCTGGGGATGGTTCCGCACGCTCATGGTCTACACGCTCTACGGCGTCGTGGCCGGGGCCATTCTGAGGGTCTTCATGGGCGTCGGCATGGGCTACATCACGACCTACGCCGATGCCTTGATGGGCACCGGCACCGCCGATCCGGCCGAACTGTGGCTTTGGGCCGTCGTCCTTCTCCCGCTCGTCGTCTCCGGCCTCATGGCCGGGCTCAAGGTCGGCGAACTCGCCTCAATGCTCGTGTCCGGCTCCGGCTCCGCCGGGTCCGGGTTCGTCGCACTCGTCATGCAGGGAGCGGGTCGAGCCGCCGCCCCCGCCAAGCCACCCGTCTGAGACCAAGGAGACGACACGAATGAAACGAGACAAGGATGCCGGCCGCGAGTACGCCGAGATCTGGGGCGAAGCGGTGCAGGCGAACCGGAAGCTGCGCACGATCCTGATCTTCCTCGCCGCAAGCTGCGTCCTCGGCGTGATGGTCCTGCTCAGGATCGCGGGGGCGGAGCCGCCCAGGCCCATCGTGATCCGCGTGGACGAGGTCGGCCGGGCCGAGGCGCTTGCCTACGAGGCCGCCGCCGCGCAGGCCGATCCGCTCGATCCAACGACAAAGTACTTCCTCAACCGGTTCGTGGCCGACTTCCACTCGCGCCGCCGTGCCACCGTCGAGGAGCACTGGACCCGCAGCCTCCGGTTCCTTTCAACCGACCTCGCGAACGCCGCGTTTCAGCGGGACGGCGGCGAGGTCGCGGCCACGGCGGCCGGGACGGCGGAGACGGAAGCCCAAGTCGAGAACGTCGTGCTCCGCATCCACCCGTCGCCCGAGCCGCCGCACGGCGCGACGGCCGACTTCGATCTGGTGCAGCTTCGCGGCGGACGGGAAGTCCGGCGCGAGCGCTGGTCCGCCGCGCTGAGGTTCGAGTTCCTCGACTCGATCCCCCCCGAGCTGGTGGTCCACAACCCGATGGGCATCCTCATCACCTACCTCCAGGCCGACCGGGCGCTGGTGACGGAGAACGGCCGGTGATCGCGCATCTGAAGGGGCGCGAGAGGGCGCTCGAAGCGTTCGGCTGGACGGGGACCAAGGCCGAGTGGATCGCGCTCGCGTGCCTGCACAGCGGTGTGTTCACCCGCGCGCAACTCTCCGCCTGGCTCCGGATCGACCGCTGGAAGGCCTACCGGTTCGTCCGGTCCCTGACGGACCGGGGGTTCGCGGCCGAGGACACGTTCGCGCGCCGCAAGGTCTGCCGGATCCATTCGCGGCCCGTCTACCGGGCGCTCGGCGCGGAGCATGTTCGCCACCGCAAGACGGCTTCGGAGGAGGTCCTGATGCGCCGCCTGCTCTCGCTCGACTACGTGATCGAGCACGCGGACCTGCCGTGGCTCCCGACGGAGCCCGAGAAGGTGGCCGCGTTCGAGGCGCTCGGCATCGAGCGCGCGCTGCTGCCCGTGCGCGTGTACGGAAGGGACGGCCGCGAGACCCGGCGCCACTTCCCGGTCAAGCTGCCCGTCGCGCTGGACGCGGAGCGCGCCGTGTTCGTCTACGCCGATCCGGGCCACGGGACGGCGACCGCGCTCCGTTCGTGGGGCGCGGCGCACCGGCGGCTCTGGCAGGCGCTGGGCAAGCGCGGCCGCACCGTCGAGGTCGTCGCCGTCGCGTGCAGGCACCGCGAGACCCGGCGCGCGCGGAAGGTCATGCGCGGCTGGGCCGAGGGCTCCGGCCCGGACAAGCCCGGTCCCGGACCGGGCGAGGAGATCGCTCGCATCGAGCGGGCCATCCGGGGCAAGGACGACGCGCTGGTCGAGGAGCTTGGCGGACTTCAGGGTTGCTTGTTGCGAATCGTCGAACTGAAGAACCGGCGGCGGTCGGCGTCTCCAACGGGGACGATCGGCGGGTTCGCCGCATGGCGGTCGAGCCGGTTTCCCGGAGGCGGGTTTTGAGGGCCGGGCGGCGGGTGTCCGTGCCATTCCGGGGCCGCACATGTGAAACGAAGGTCCATGTGCGCGAAATCGCGGTTCGGACGTGCACGGCCGCTACCGCGGATGTCGCTGTACGGCTTGCGGTTGCACCACGGCCTCCGGGGCGGCTGCGCCGCGCCGGAACCGGAGGCCGTGGTCGGAGCGACCCCCCTTTTTCGATGCCTGTCGTGGCATCTCGAAGGGTTGGGATGTGCACTTCCATCCCAACCGCCGGGGGTCGCTCCGGGCCAGCAATCCTTCCAGGAAGGGGGTCGAACCGATGAAGACGAGCACGCTCGCCATCATTGGCGCCGCCATCGGCGCGTGCGCCGCCCGGGCGCTCGAAGCGCCGTTCCCGCCCGCGGGCGACAACCCGTACCTCGACCTGATCGCCTGGCACGATCCGGGCCTGCACGCCGCCATCCGCGCCTGGTACTACGGCTGGCCCGCGGTCGCCGTCGTGCTCGCGAGCTCGGTCGCGCTCTCGGTCTGGCGGGTCTGGTTCCAGCCGCTCGTCCGCATCGTCCGCCGGGGCAGGCTGCCCCGGTGGCCCACGTCGCCCGGCGACGACGCGCCTTCGCTCGTGGTCGGGGAACTGCACCATCCGACGGTGCCGCGCGAGAGCGAGCGACCGTCCTGGCTCGTCATCCCCGAGAAGGGGCTGTACACGGGCCTGCTCGTCGTCGGGGCGGTCGGGACCGGCAAGACCACCGCCTGCATGTATCCGTTTGCGCGCCAACTGCTTCACTGGCGGGCGGACGATCCCCGCCGCCGCGCGGGCGCGCTCGTGCTCGAAGTCAAAGGGGACTTCTGCCATCAGGTCCGAAGCATCCTCGAAGACGCCGGGCGCGGGGGCGACTACCTCGAAATCGGGCTCGGCGGCTCGCTCCAGTGGAACCCGCTCGACGATCCGCTGCTCGACTCCTACTCGCTCGCCTACGGCGTCGCGTCGCTCATCAACCAGTTGTTCGGCAAGTCTCGCGAACCGTTTTGGCAGCAGGCGTACACGAACCTCGTGCGGTGGATCATCGAACTCCACCGCCTCCTGCCGGGGGGATGGGTCACGCTGCGCGACGTGTACCGCTGCACCGTGGACCCGGACCTGCTCAGGGACAGGATCCGCGAGGCCCAGAAGCTGGCCGACGAGCTCTGCCCGGTGCGCGCCGTCATCTCCGACGACGACCTGGCCCGCCATCCTGAGGGGTTGAGCAACTGGACCTGGACGCGCATGCCCGGCACCGGGAAGGTGGCCCACAAGTTCGACCCCAAACTCCGCGCGCGGCTCAAGAAGCTCGATATCAAGCACGCGACGGAGACCCCCGGCGGCGCGGGCGAGGAGTTCGCCGAGCAGGTCGAGGCCGTCGCGCGGTGGTACGTCAAGGACTGGTCGGCGCTGGACGCCAAGCTGCGCACCTCGATCGTCGAAGGCATCAGCGTCTTCCTGTCGCTGTTCGACCAGCCCGAGGTCGCGGGCGTGTTCTGCCCGCCGCCGCCGACCGACGACCCCCCACCCTCACGGACAGCGGACGAGGAGGAGGAGGTCCCGGACGTCAAGCCCATGCCGGGGCTCCGCCGAAGGCTGCCGCCGCTCAGCGAACTGATCGAGGGCGGCAAGGTTCTGGCGCTCAACATGCCCGCCGGGGCGAACCCGGCGCTCGCCCGCGCCATCGGCGTGCTGCTCAAGAACGCATGGATGCAGGCGCTGCTCCGGCGGCCCGCCGAGGCCGCGCGCCGCCCCGGCCGCCACATGCGGCCCGCCGTGTTCATCTGCGATGAGTATCAGGCGTTTGCCACAGTGGGACAGGACGACCCCTCCGGCGACGAGAAGGCGTTCGCGCTCACGCGCCAGTGCCGCTGCATCCCCATCGTCGCCACGCAGTCGCTCTCGTCGCTCCGCTCCGTGCTTCCCTCGGGCGAGGCGTGGCGCACGCTCGTCCAGACGCTCCGCACCCGGATCTTCCTGTCGCTGTCCGACGAGTCCTCCGCCCGGATCGCGTCGGAGATGTGCGGCTCCGTCATGAAGACGCAGCCGTCCTACACGTTCAGCGAGACCACGGGCAAGCCCGAGTTCTCGCTTCTGTCCGGGCGCGCCGGGGGCGGACGCGGCACCATGGGCGCGAGCAAGTCGTTCCGCCAGAGCTTGCAGCCGATGTTCACGCCGCGCGAGTTCGGGCTGCTCGCCAACTACCAGGCCATTTGCCTGCCCTACGACGGCGTGAAGTCGCTCCCGGCACGGCGCGTCTACCTCAAGCCCCATTACCTGCCGAAGGAGATGGGCTACTGGCGGCAGCGCAAGGAGGGGCGGATATGAAGCGCGCCAGCGGCGTCGGCCACCTTGCCCCGTTCCTTCCGGGGCTGGAGAAGCTGCTCGGGGACCCGGAGGTCTCCGAGATCATGATCAATGGTCCCGCCAACGTCTGGGTCGAGCGGGCAGGCCGCCTCGAACCCTTCGAGGCGTCCGGGCTCACCGCCGCCTGGCTCCACCGCGCGGCGATCCACATCGCACGCCCGCTCGGGCTCGATCCCGCCGCGCGGCCGATCCTGGACGCACGGCTCGAGGACGGATCGCGGGTGGCCATCTGCACGCCGCCCGCAAGTCCCGAAGTCGCGATCACGATCCGCCGGTTCGGGGGCCGCGCGTTCTCGGCGGAGGACCTGGTGCGGCTGGGCTCGCTGCCCGAAGACATCCTCGAAGCCGCCCGGAGCACGCTTGCGGCCCGCCAGAACATCCTGGTCTCCGGCGGCACCGGCTCGGGCAAGACCACGCTCCTGAACGCGCTGATCGAACTGCTGCCCCAAGACGAGCGGATCGTCGCCATCGAGGACACGCTCGAACTCAGGATCGACCGGGCGAACTGCCTCCGGTTCGAGGCCGGGGCCACGCTCTCCGAGACGCCCGTCGAGATCCGCGACCTGGTGCGCCACGCGCTCCGCCACCGGCCCGACCACATCGTCGTCGGCGAGGTCAGGGGCGGCGAGGCCGCCGATCTGCTCCAAGCGCTCAACACCGGACACGGCGGGTCGCTGACGACCATCCACGCGAACAACGCGCGCTCCGCGCTCTCGCGGCTCGCGAGCTGCGCCATGCAGGCCGGAGACGCGCTGCCTTGGGAGGTCACATGCCGGGGCGTCGTGGACGGCATATCGCTCGTCCTGCACGTGGCCCGCCGCAGCGGCAGGCGGTTCGTCGAGGACGCGCTCGAAGTATGCGGCTATGACGCGGCCACCGGCCACTGGATCACTGCCCCGCCTGGGGCGCGGCCCGGGACGCAACCGGAGAAAAGAACCACACCCACTCACCGAAGGAGGTGAACCCATGACCTGGAACGGCGAGACCATCCCCATCGAGACGTTCGAGGACTTCGACCGCGAACTCGCGCGCGACGGCGGCGAGACCCTCGAAGTCCGGGCCTACCTGGCCGAGGAGTACGGCCTCTTCGCCGAGGAGGTCGGAACCGAGGACGAGATCCTGGCCGCCTGGGACGATCCGCACGGCGGCACCGGGGAGGAGGACGAGCGATGAAGCACGACGAGTATCACCGCAAGTTTGCCGACGCGATCATCGAGCAGATCAGGAAAGGCACCGCGCCTTGGCAGAAGCCGTGGGCACCGGGCGAGCGCGTGATGCCCACGAACGTGGACACCGACCGCTCCTACCGGGGCGGCAACAGCCTGCATCTGGCCGCCGTCCAGCAGGAGCACGGCTACGGCGACGTGCGCTGGGGAACCTACCGCCAGATCCAGAACCGTGGCGGGCAGGTCAGGAAGGGCGAGCGCGGCACGCGCATCCTGTCGTTCCAGGACAAGAAGCGGATCGCCGTGACCGACGAGCGCGGGCGGCCCAGGCGGGATGCCGAGGGCAAGAAGCTCTACCGCTACGAGAAGCTCAAGACGCCCTACGTCCGGCAGTACACCGTGTTCAACGCCGAGCAGGCCGACGGGCTGCCGGAGCGTGGGAACCGCACCCCCGAGCCGCTCTGGAAGGTCCACCAGGAGGCTGAGCGGGTCATGGACGACGCTGGAGTGCCCGTCCGCCATGTCGCGGGCGACCGCGCCTACTACCACATGAAGCGCGACGAGATCGTGCTGCCCGAGCGCGGGCAGTTCCCCTCCGCGAACCACTACTACCAGACCGCGCTCCACGAGCTGGGCCACAGCACCGGCCACGAGGACCGGATGAACCGCGAGACCCTCATCCAGGGCATCGACGGCGGGTTCGGGTCGCCCCAGTACGCCAGGGAGGAGCTCCGCGCCGAGATCAGCGCCATGATGACCGGCGAGCGCGTCGGCGTCGGCCACGACCCGAGCCGGGGCGCGGCCTACGTCGAGGGCTGGATCCAGGCGCTCGAAGAGGACCCGCGCGAGATCCGGCGCGCCGCCGCCGACTCTCAGAAGATCTCCGACTTCGTGCTGGAGCGGCACCGCGAGCGCGTCGCAACGCGCGATCCCGTCGCAGTGGCGGCGGTCCGCACGCCCGCAACCGGACCTCAGCGGCTCGTCGTGCCGGTGCCGAAGATCCCGGTCCCGGAACGCAACATCGGGCCGAGCAGGTGACCCGTGAGAGGTAGAGAGATGTTCGACCGCACGGTCGAACCGGACCCGCGCCCCGCCGCGCCACCCAGCCGCAATCGCTTGCCGATGCGGAAAGGCCACCGCCGAGAATACGCCGCGAGCCGGGCGCGCGGGTCCATCTCCTTCGACGAACGCTGCGCGTGCGCGCTCGCCGACATCGGCGTCCACGGAGCCGTGTCGTACAGCGATCTCGCCGAGGCCCGCTTCGGCGGACATCCCTACACCACCCGGCGCGCCGTGAACGGCTGGATCGACGACGGACTCGTCACCGAGATCCGGGCCACGGGACCGAAGGGCAACCCGTTCAAGGTTCTGGCCCTCACCCGCGACGGGGTGGCCGAGGCCCGGAAACTTGCGGCCGAACGCGTCATGGATCCCGAACAGCGGATCCGGTACGTCCGCGTCCGGCCAGCCGAGGCGGCGCACGACGCCGCCGTCTACCGCGCCTGCCGCAAGGAACGGGAAAGGCTGCTCGAACAGGGCGCAACCGTCCGGCGCGTCCGGCTCGGGACCGAACTCAAGAGCGTAGTGGGACGCGGAAGCGAATCCGCGCGGCGCAAGGACGGCAAGCGGGCTGCGGATGCGGAGCGCCACCGCATCGCGGACGAACTCGGACTGCCGGTCGACGACGAGGGACGGGTCCTCTACCCCGACGCCCAGATCGAATACGCCGACGCCGACGGACGGACCGGCCGCGTCAACATCGAGGCCGTCTCCGGCAACTACCGCGAACCCGCCGTCCGGGCCAAGGCCGCCGCCGGGTTCGCGATGCACGCCAACGGACCGGCGGCGGCCAGCCTGCTCCGCGGCCTCGGCTTGGGCAGCGACAACGGATCCTGGCTCAGGGGTCCCGTCGACCGCGACCCCGCCGCCGTAGAACTCTGACCACAAGGGAGAACCCAACCATGCAGCCTTGGAAGATCAGCGCGGGCCTCACCGCCGCCATCGCCGGATCGGCGTTCCTGCTCGCCGGTTCCCGGCTCGAATACCTCGCGCCCCATTGGCCCGCGATCCTCGCCGAGCATGGCCTCGCGCTGGCCCTGCACCTGACCCTCGCGACGGCGGCCTTGGCGGCCGCCATCTACGCCATCGCCCGCACAACCGGGCTCGCCGACCTCGGACGGCGACTGGGCCTCGCCGAACGTTCCGTCCGTCGAGGCGAGGGCGATCCCGGCCTCTCCGATGCGCTCCGCCAGGACGAAGAGGGGGACTGGAAATGAAGGGGAAGACCGGGACGAAACGAGACCGGGCATCCGTGGAGGGACTGCCCGCCGACTGGCGGAAGAAGGCCAAGACTCTCCGGCGCTACGGGGGCGAGACCCCGGCCGTCGCGCTTGACCGCTGCGCCGACGACCTCGAAGCCACGCTCCGCGACCGGGACGAAACCACTCTCTCGCTCGTCGAGGCGGCAAGGGAAAGCGGATACTCCGCCGACCACCTCGGTCGCCTCGTCCGCGACGGCAAGATCCCGAACGCCGGACGGCCCGGCGCGCCCAGAATCGCCCGCACCCACCTGCCCCGGAAGGCACCGGCGGAACCGCCACTGGCGCACGAGCCCCGCCGTGGCGATGTTTCGAATGCGCAGATCGTGCAGTCCATCATCCAGAAGGGAATCGAATGATGGCACGCACGAAACGAAGTCGGCGCGCATACAGCGCCGGCGAATGGGGCCGGAACCGGGTCAGGATCTTCCCAGACCCGAAAACCGGCATGTTCCAAATCGAGTGGCGAGAGAACGGGCGCAGGCTCACCCGATCCCTCAAGCACCGCGACTGGCGGCGCGCGAAACGGCAGGCCGACGAGTTCGCCGCAGGGTTCGCGGGGCCGGAGTTGAACGGCAAGCAGGACGCCGAGCCCGAGCCGCTCACCTTGGAACGGCGGATCGCCAAGGGCCAGAATCCCGGCAGGAGATCACGTAAAGTCAACTCGGACTGCACGATCTGCGCCTCTTGCCGTTGGGGCGGGTCTGACCTCACCAAGCCGAAATAGCGGCGAAACCGCATCGAATGGCGGGAAGGCTCGGATCTGGAGTTTCACCGCGATGAGTCCCCCCGCGACTGCAGGCACTGCACCAGGACATTGTCTCGCCACCCGACCATACACTCAACGTTCGTGTACCACCGAATCATATCCCGGAACGTGGATAAGGACTGCGTGACTGCGGAACTCAGGAACGACCGGAACTCTTCGGACGATATCGCTTCACCTTCCTCAGGTATCCGGAACACTCCAACTTCCACCCCTTCCAACACAATCCCGGTCGCCGTGTAGGTCGTTACCCCCTCATTCAGCGATAGCGCCAGAATCATCCCCGGCAGTCCACCGTAAAGCGCCGGGCCGAACGGAACCGGAATGTCCGGTGCGAACCACGCCTCAACCCGTTGGCCCCCAGCTTCACCAACCGCTCGGGTCACATCGTATCCCAGATGCTCCCCATGCTGCTCGGTGATTCTCCACTCGACCGGGGGGACCCCCTCGGCGATGCGATACAGCGTCCTACCGACGCCCATCACCTTGACTCCCGAGGACCCGTCCTCCCCGACATACGCCTGTCGGAGGACACTTGGCGTGACCGCATACCACGCTCTGAGGGCTCGGCCCAAGGCGTTCAGGTTGGCTCCGGTTGCGCGAAACCTTGCAGGCGCAACGCCACTGCCTTGGTTCCACCTATCCCTCACCATCAGGGATCGCGAGGGAATGAAGTGGAGGACGAACGGCGCCCTGCTCCATGCTTCCAACACTGCGGGGACTTCAGCCAGTTCCCTAGGCATCTCGACATCCAGCGCCGCGCCGCTGGCGTAGGAAATGGTTCCGCTCTGCCCGTCTGCACGGCCGACCGAAGCCATGATTGCTAGTACACCTGCGAAAAGCGTCCTCATCGCACCGTGCCCGTGCATCGAACTGGGTCGATGGTGAATCGTCGCACGACGGTTGCTATGCGTGTCTCCGCGCCTGCCCGCAACTGTCGGTCTAGGATCCACAGAGTGTTGCCCTGCAGAAACGGAATCGGAACTCCGACATCCGAGGTGGGAATCAGAGTGTCACCACAGCCGCGATCACCGTCGAAACGGGACACCGCTGCGTAGAGCCTGACTCCCGTCATGGTGCCGTCCTCGTCGCGGTCGCTGTCCTGGTGAAGCGTGTAGACGTTCCCGGCACCGTCCCGCGACAGCCCACGAACCAGCGACGAGCCGGTAAAGAAGTCGAACATCCATGACCGCAAGTCCTCTTGGCTTCCAGGCTGTTTGCCGCGCATGACTTCGAGAAGCTCGTCTTCACCCGGTTCGCCGCGCCGCAGCCCCTTTCCGATCCAAACCGTGTCGGTGACCGCACCTTCGTGATTGATACGAATAAGGAAGGGGCTTCCGGTAAACCCCAGCACCACATCACGGTCACCCGCGCCTATGAAAGCGATTGACAGCGATCCCGCCAAGGCATGTTGCTCTTTGTAAGGCACAGGCACCGTCCCAAGGTCCAACGCGATTGGGGGCGCTTGCTCCGTGGGGTCGGTAGCGTCCACCAGATCCGCGAAGGTGATCACCCCGTGGGATGCCGACGAGACACGATTGTTTCCGGCAAACCAAAGCGAGTCGCCCCAGACCGCAAACGACGACGGTCGGTTATTGACATCCACTCTCACGCTGCCGTGATGAGCACCCGTCATCGGCTCGAAGAGTTCCAGCTTTCCGGTTTCATCCAGGAAGCCAGCGACGCTTTCGGCCACAAAGCCTACACCGCCCAAGTGCAGGAACTCCCCGGGTCCGCCTCCCCGTCGCCCCAATTGCCCCGTCAATCGACCCGTCGCGTCGTACCGCAGGACCGTTTCGGCGAATCCGTCAGAAACCAGTATTGAACCATCGGGGGCAACGAACAGCGCCAGCGGATTCCCAATGTAGTGCTCTTCCGTCTCCTCCAGCACGAGGCTGTCGCGGAGGATCAGATCGGGTCCGGGATTCTGGGCCGCTAAGCCGTTGCTGAATACGACCAGCAGACCCGAGATCACCTGCGTCGCGGCCACTTGGCGACGGACATCCATCATTCGGCACGCCATCCACATCGACTGTCCCCTGGCAAATCACTCTGATCGTCGTCGCCGCGCCGGCCTGACATGAGTCGGCCAAGAAACAGCGTCTGCTCAGCCTCGCCAACAATCGAATCGGTCACCGCCCCGTCAGCAAAAAGATATGCCCGTGGCTCGGAAATCGCGTGTGAGTCGGAGACGACACCACGAAGCCGAACGCGCCGCAGTCTCAACGCCTCGACCTGTTTGGGGCTCGGCGGCTCGGTCGTCAGCACGTGAAGCTCGAAGCGCAACGCCCGCCCACGTTCTACCCACGTCTCCAAGAGGCCACTGCACGACAGGCACTCCCGAGGCGACATGACGAGTACCGCACCGCAACTCTCTTCGGTGACGAGGTCGGTGAGCTTGGATCCGTCCGCCAATGTGAGTGTGCCGTCAGTCTCATCCGTGGCACAGGAAATCAGGGTTGCGGAGACCAGTATGGTCGCCAGCCCAGCACGCCGCAGACGAAGGGCCGGGATCCTTGCAACCCGCATGCGCTCGGGTCTGGTCGGCGGGATGGACGCGAGCGACCGCAATCGATACAGCGCTCTGGCCCTCACCGCACCTTTTCTTGGCGGTGAGGGCCAGAGCCCGTTCGGACGCCACATTGCGACTACGGAAAGATACGGACGCAAGGGCAACGCCTCTCCATGCAGTACCAGAAACACTCGTCCGGCAGGAAAGGATGGAGGTAGTAGGGTATCTCGAGAGGCGGCCGCTGTGCGTCTGCGGAGGCGACCGTCGCGCTACCTCCGTCTCCGACCACCTCGGCACCCTCGGATGTTCCGGTTGGTGCCACAGCAGGTGCCGCATTCACAGGGTTGGTCATTTCGGAGATCGCAGTGGCGCTGGCGTCGATCTCGGTCTCCGACACGACCGCACCGCCGACGGTGACGAACGCGAGTTGCAACGCGAAGACCGCCAAGATGGCGGCAGCGAGCTTGCGGTGGGGAGGGCTGGGGGTGGTAGGTGCAGAGGTCATCGGTTGAGGTTCTCCTTGCGAGAATGGAGGAGTGTGGAGCGTCCGGGAGCCACCACGGCGTCCCGACGCGGATCGAAGAAACCAGCAGTTGGGGTCGATGTCAAGAGGTGTGGGGGTCAAATCGCTGTCTGGTCGCGCTGGAGCACATGGAGTCTCCGCTTCCTCGGAGCGTCGCTCGTCGTGGCGAGCGGCCGATCACCGGTGGTGAGGATGAAGGCGGGTTGCGAGTTCGGCGTACCGATCAGCATGGGCGCGTTCACCATCTTCCCGCGTCGACCTCGGTCCGGGGGAACATGATCGCCGAGATCAACGTGGAGTACGCACTCGGGCTTAGCAGTATCCATGTGTCAAGAATCGCTCTGGCGGTCGGCGGGATGCTCGTCGGCTCCGGGTCAGGTGAACGGCCCGCCGACCCCCCTGTTTCGGTGTCGGGCAAACGGACGCCCGTCACCGAAACATGGGTCAATGTCCCGGCTCGCTCGGCGAACTGCATCATGGTGCAGCTGGTTTGGGCGTCCAGAGGCGGTCCTGCTGGACGAGGGCGTTGGCCAGGACGATCAGCTTCCTCATGACGGCCGTAATGGCGACTTTAGCGGGCTTGCCGGCGTCGCGCAGGGCCGTGTACTTCGCCCCGAGGTCGGGATTGCAGCGGATCGCGGCCACGGCGGGCATGTAGAGCAGCCGTCGGACCTTCTCCCTGCCGCCCTGGATGAAGCTGCGTCCCTTCCAGGAACCGGACTCGCGCGTAAACCGGCGCCAGCCCGGCGAGGCTGGCGGCGCGAGGGCCGGTGAGCGTGCCGAGCTCGGGCATGTGGGCGATGAGTCCTGCGGCGGTGACGTTCGAGACCCCGGGGATCGAGGTCAGGATCTCGAATCGGCGCTTCAGCTCCTCGCGGGTTTCGATGAGCTTCCGGGTCTCGGCTTCGACGCGTTTCAGCTGGCGTTCGATCTGGGCCAGCCGCTGCTCGTTGAGTCGCTTGGCGACGGGGTGGCGCAAGTGCTTGCCCCGGTTGCCGATGGACTTCCGGTCGCCGACCAGCGCATCGCGCACCAACTGCAGCTCGGAGAGGTCGCGGTCGCTGCGGGACTTCGCCTCGGTCGGGCGCAGGTTGCCGATCGCGCCTGCCATGGTCGCCAGAATCCGGGCATCGACGGCGTCGGTCTTGGCACGGCGTCCCCGCGAGCGAGCGAAGCACCTGACATGGTAGGGATTGATCGCGTACAGGGGGAGCCCGGCCTTCAGCAGGGCGTCCTCAAAGTCGCGGTGCCAGGGTCCGCTGGGTTCGTAGGCTATGCGCCGGGCGCCGGGGCCGATCCAGGCGATCAGCTTCCGGAACCCGGCCGCATCATTCGTGAACCGGGCCGTCCTGCCATCGGGAGCGGCGTGGGCGTCGAGGTGGGCTTTCGAGATGTCGATCCCGATGGTAACGTGGTTCATCTTCCCTTCTCCTGTGCTTGTCGTGCGAGCCATTATGCTCAGGTATCCATTCAGGACGTGGGGAAGGACGGTGGCGGCCATACTGCTAAACGGCCCCGAACGGCCAAGCCCGTGACGGCCCGACCACCGCCCCCCATCGGCGCCCCGGCCGGGGCGCCG
>LXNI01000727.1_pt1 | contig 35601 bp, 33 predicted proteins | sample 809091 | NCBI WGS metagenome assembly LXNI01 (sample SAMN04870527, study PRJNA318959) | sponge metagenome | biome: 01000161; feature: marine sponge reef; material: water | host: Sarcotragus foetidus | place: Greece: Milos, Mediterranean Sea | collected 2013-05-29 | depth 5-7 m
CAGAGCTGGGAGCAGGTCGACCCGGAGACGCTGGTGTTCAACCTGCGGCCCGGTGTGCGCTACAACCCCGAGGGCGCCGGCGGCCGTGAGGTGACCTCCGAGGACTGGGCCTTCAACCTGGCCCGCTACCCGGACGCACGCGCGAACCGCGGCTCGAACGTGAACGAGCTCTTCTTCTCGTTCATGGACCCGAACCAGGGCGCGACCTTTGACACTCCGGACGATCTGACGCTGCGCATCAACCAGAACAAGGCGTTCGGGTCGAACCTGCGCGCGTTTGCAGCGGCCTCCCTGGTCGTGGCGGCGCCGGAGCGCATCATGGCGGAGGAATCGGGGGACCTGGGTCAGGTCTCGGGCATCAACGCAGGCTCCGGGCCGTACATGTTCGAGGACGTGTCGGAGACGAGAGTCACCATGAAGCGGAACCCGAACTACTACGAGCACCCGGAGCAGCTTCCGGGGACCCGCTACAACGTCGACATGCCCTATATCGACGCCATGGAACACGTCATCGTCACGGACGGTGCGGCGCGGCAGGCGCGCTTCCTGGCGGGGGATGCCGACTACTGGGGCGCCGTCTCCAAGATCGACGCCGACACGTGGGCGGACCAGCCGAACGTGGAGGTCGTGACAGGGCCGGCAATCGACGACGGCGGGATCATGATCCAGCTGGCGGCGGCCAAGTGGACGCCGTATCCGGAGCTCTCGAGGGCCCTCTCGATGGCGATGGACTGGGACGGCTACATCGACGTGGTGCTTAGCGGCGAGGGCCGTCGCAGCGCGCCCGTTAGCCCGACGGCGTTCCCCAAGTACGCGCTCTCCCAGGAGGAGATCCGCGAGTACCAGGTGTACGACCCGCAGGGCGCACGCCAGCTGTGGGAGGCCAACAACGGCCCGGAGATCTTCCCCGAGCTCGACACCACGGTCGCGGCCTGGGCGCCCGACATCAGCCACGTGCAGTTCATCGGCCAGAGCTTCGAGGACTCCCTCGGGGTGCAGGTGAACTACAACCCGCTCGAGCTGGCGACCTACATCGCCTCCGCGAACGGCCCCACCGGTACGAAGGACTGGCACTTCTTCATCGCCGGCAACAACGCCGTCGCCACCATGCCCGACTGGAACGCACTCGTTGCGTACACGCCGGACGGCTACGGCGCGATCTGGGGCGGCAACTGGTACAAGGGCGTCAACATCTCCGACCCGTGGGTCAACGAGGACAACCCGAACTATGCCGAGACCGGCGGCTCGGAGGCGGGCGAGGCCGTGCGCGCGGCGCTGGAGATCACGCACCCGTACGCCAGGGAGCTGCAGGACTACGCCGATCGCCAGGCGGCCACCACCGACGACGAGGAGCGCGCCGAAATCCTGAAGGAGATGCAGCGGCGCATCTTCACCCGTTACTGCTGCACCCTCCCGCTGCCGACGCAGACCACGAAGTACCATGCGATTGGCTCGCGGCTGAAGGGCCTGGCGCCACCGCCCGACGGCGACCAGACGGCGGCGTTCGGGATGTGGCGAGCGCACAACATCTGGCTGGAGGGCTAGCCAGCACGGCATAGCCACCTGCCACCGACGGTCTAACGCCGCCCTTCGGGGCGGCGTTTTTCCTTGCGCCGGACGCCTCCGGGAAGGCCTGTCCCCAGTGAGGCACAATCGCCGTTAGAATATCCCCAATTCGCGGGGGACATAGCCCTCGCGCCCGGTGCGGAGTCGCGAACGGCATCGCACCGAAACAGATCCCGAGGAGGCAGGACATGAAAGAGAACTATTGGGGCAAGTACTGGCGCAGGCGGGTTTCGCGGAGGCGAGTGCTCGCCGGCGGCGCGACGCTGGCGGCTGGCTCGGCGGCCATCCTTGCGGGCTGCGGCGACGACGATGATGACGATGGCTCGGCGGCTCCCGCGGCCACACAGGCTGCGGCTACGCAGGCCGCGGCTGCCGAAGAGGAGGCGACCGAGGCTGCGGCTGCCCAGGAAGCCGACGCCGGCGCCGAGGACCAGCCCGAGGAGCAGGTAACCGAGGCGGAGGACCGCTCTCGCTACGGCGGTACGATGAGCTACAGCTACCCCGCCTACCCGACCGGCTTCGACCCTTCGATCACGATCACGTTCCCATTCGGGATGGCGACGACCTACAGCCAGCTGATGGCGTTCTCCATCCTGGAGGACGAGTTCTATCCGGACGCGGCCCAGAGCTGGGAGCAGGTCGACCCGGAGACGCTGGTGTTCAACCTGCGAGAGGGTGTGCGCTTCAACCCGGAGGCGTCCGAGGGACGCGAGGTGACCTCGGAGGACTGGTACATCAGCCTGCGGCGGTACCCGGACTCGCGGGCGAACCGCGGCTCGAACGTGAACGAGCTCTTCTTCTCGTTCATGGACGAGAACCAGGGCGCGACATTCGACACGCCGGACGACCTGACCTTGCGGATTAACCAGAACAAGGCGTTCGCCTCGAACACGCGCGCCTTCGCGGCGGCCTCGCTCGTGGTCGTCTCGCCCGAGCGACTGGCCGCCGAGGAGTCGGGCGACCTCGGCCAGGTGTCGGGCATCAACGCGGGCAGCGGCCCGTACATGTTCGACGATGTCGGGGAGACCCGTATTTCGCTGAAGCGGAACCCGAACTACTACGAACATCCCGAGGACATCCCGGGGACGCGCTTCAACAAGGACATGCCGTATATCGACGCGATGGATACGGTCATCATCACGGACGGCGCCGCCCTGCAGGCGCGCTTCCTGGCCGGTGATGCCGACTACTACGGCGCCGTCGACAAGATCACGGCGGATCAGTGGGAGGGCCAGCCGAACGTCAACATGATCACAGGGCCGGCGATCGACGACGGCGGGATCATGATCCAGCTGGCGGCGGCCAAGTGGACACCCTATCCGGAGCTCTCGAAGGCCCTTTCGATGGCGATGGACTGGGACGGCTACATCGATGTGGTGCTCGGCGGCGAAGGCCGCCGCAGCGCGCCGGTCAGCCCGACGGCGTTCCCCAACTACGCGCTCTCCCAGGAGGAGATCCGCGAGTACCAGGTGTACGACCCGCAGGGCGCCCGCCAGCTGTGGGAGGCCAACAACGGCCCCGAGATCTTCCCCGAGCTGGACACAACGGTCGCGGCCTGGGTTGCGGACTACAGCAACGTGCAGTTCATCGGCCAGAGCTTCGAGGACTCCCTCGGGGTGAAGGTCAACTACAACCCGCTTGAGCTGGCGACCTACATCGCCTCCGCGAACGGGCCCACCGGCACCAAGGACTGGCACTTCTTCATCGCGGGCAACAACGCCGTGTCGACGATGCCGGACTGGAACGCGCTGGTGGCCTACACGCCGGACGGTTACGGCGCCATCTGGGGCGGCAACTGGTACAAGGGCGTCAACATCTCCGACCCGTGGGTCAACGAAGAAAACCCGAACTACGCCGAGACCGGCGGGTCGGAGGCGGGCGAGGCCGTGCGCGCGGCGCTGGAGATCACGCACCCGTACGCGAGGGAGCTGCAGGACTACGCCGACCGCCAGGCGGCCACCACGGACGACGAGGAGCGGGCGGACATCCTGAAGGAGCTGCAGCGGCGCATCTTCACGCGCTACTGCTGCACATTCCCGCTGCCGACACCGACAACGAAGTACGTCGCGGTCGGCTCGCGGCTGAAGGGCCTGCCGCAGCCGCCGGACACCGACCAGACGGCCTCGTTCGGCATGTGGCGAGCGCACAACATCTGGCTGGAGGGCTAGCGGGCACGGCATAGCCACCCATCACAACGGTCTAACGCCGCCCTCCGGGGCGGCGTTTTCCGCGCCCTGGGAGACGCTCAGACAGCTTGCCCCCAGTAAGAACGTCCGTAAAATGCCGCGAATCCGCGTGGGGCATTGCGCCCCGCGCCTGGTGCGGTCTCGCCAAAGGCGTCGCACCGAAAACAAGTCCTGAGGAGGGACGTCTTGAAAGAAGGCTATTGGGGCAAGTACTGGCGCCGGCGCGTATCGCGCAGGGGCGTGCTGGCAGGCGGGGCGACGCTCGCGGCCGGCTCCGCGGCGATCCTGGCCGGCTGCGGTGACGACGACGACGATGACGATTCCGCCGCTCCGGCGGCAACGCAGGCCGCACAGCAGGCTGCGGAAGCTGAGGCGACCGAGGCTGCCGAGCAGGCTTCCGCAGCCGAGGCGACCGAGGCTGCCGAGCAGGCCGCAGCCGCCGAACCCGAGGACCGCTCTCGCTACGGCGGGAAGCTGAACTGGACGGAGCGGGCGTACCCGACGGGCTTCGACCCCTCGATCACGATCACGTTCCCGTACGGGATGGCGCAGACCTACAGCCAGATGATGGCGTTCTCGATCCTCGAGGATCAGTTCTACCCGGACGCCGCCCAGAGCTGGGAGCAGGTCGACGCCGAGACGCTGGTGTTCAACCTGCGCGAGGGCGTGCGCTACAACCCGGACGCGGCCGGTGGCCGCGAAGTGACGTCCGAGGACTGGGCCTTCAACCTGGCCCGCTACCCGGACTCCCGCGCGAACCGCGGTTCGAACGTGAACGAGCTCTTCTTCTCGTTCATGGACCCGGGCCTGGGCGCGACCTTCGACACGCCGGACAACCTGACGCTGACGATCAACCAGAACAAGCCGTTCTCCTCGAACCTGCGCGCCTTCGCGGCGGCCTCCCTTGTGGTGGCGGCGCCCGAGCGCATCATGGCGGAGGAGTCGGGCGACCTCGGGCAGGTCTCGGGCATCAACGCGGGCAGCGGCCCGTACATGTTCGACGACGTCTCGGAGACGCGGATCTCGCTGAAGCGGAACCCGAACTACTACGAGCATCCCGAGGAGATTCCGGGGACGCGCTTCAACAAGGACTTCCCCTACATCGACGAGATGGAGGCGGTCATCATCACGGACGGGGCGGCGGCGCAGTCGCGGTTCCTCGCCGGTGACGCCGACTACTACGGCTCGATCGACAAGATCACGGCCGAGCAGTGGGAAGGCCAGCCGAACGTCAACATTCTGACGGGTCCGGCGATCGACGACGGCTCGCGCATGATCCAGCTGGCCGCGGCCAAGTGGACGCCGTATCCGGAGCTCTCGAAGGCCCTTTCGATGGCGATGGACTGGGACGGCTACATCGACGTGGTGCTCGGCGGCGAAGGCCGCCGCAGCGCGCCGGTGAGCCCGACGGCATTCCCCAACTACGCGCTCTCCCAGGAAGAGATCCGGGAACACCAGGTGTACGACCCGCAGGGCGCACGCCAGCTCTGGGAGGCCAACAACGGCCCCGACATCTTCCCCGAGCTCGACACGACGGTTGCAGCCTGGATTCCGGACTACAGCTACGTGCAGTTCATCGGCCAGAGCTTCGAGGACTCCCTCGGCGTGAAGGTCAACTACAACCCGCTCGAGCTGGCGACCTACATCGCCTCGGCCAACGGGCCCACCGGCACCAAGGACTGGCACTTCTTCATCGCGGGCAACAACGCCGTGTCGACGATGCCGGACTGGAACGCGCTGGTGGCCTACACGCCGGACGGTTACGGCGCCATCTGGGGTGGCAACTGGTACAAGGGCGTCAACATCTCCGACCCGTGGGTCAACGAGGAAAACCCGAACTACGCCGAGAACGGCGGCGGGCCGCAGGGCGAGGCCGTGCGCGCGGCGCTGGAGGTCACGCACCCGTACGCACGGGAGCTGCAGGACTACGCCGACCGGCAGGCAGCCACCTTCGACGACGAGGAACGGGCCGAGATCCTGAAGGAGCTGCAGCGGCGCATCTTCACGCGCTACTGCTGCACCCTGCCGCTGCCGACGGGTACGACGAAGTACACCGCCGTCGGCTCGCGGCTGCAGAACGTTCCTCTCCCGCCTGATGGCGGCGAGACGGCGGCGTTCGGCATGTTCCGCGCGCAGAACGTCTATCTCGAGGGCTAATTCCTCGACCAAAGGGCATCCAAGGGGCTTCCGGGGGCGTTATAGTCCCCGGAAGCCCCTTTTCTCGACCCTTAGCGCAGGCGGTGGCTCGTGAAGACCTACATCATCCAGCGGCTGATCTTGATCCCGCTGACCATCATCGCCGTGTCGATCCTGGTGTTCGTGTTCATGCGCGTCATCCCGGGCGATGCGGCGGCGGTGCGGTGCGGCGCTTCGGGAGTGGCCGACCAGACGTGCATCGAGGGGCTGCGTCGCGAACTCGGACTGGACATCTGCGACAAGTCCAAGAACTTCCTGGGCGATGTGACGTGTACGGCGGAGCAGTACTGGAAGTGGGCCTCGGAGATCTTCCAGGGCGACTTCGGCCAGGAGATTGTGCCGCCCAAGCCGATCGCCGACGAGATCTGGTGGAGGCTGGGCAACACGCTCCAACTGGGGATGCTGAGCATCGCGTTCAGCATGAGCATCGGGCTCCCGATCGGGATCCTGTCAGCGATTCGAGCAGGAAAGTTAAGCGACTACGCGGCGAGGCTCTTCGCGATTCTCGCGCTGAGCATTCCCAACTTCTGGATCGGGACGCTGATCGTGGCGCTGCCGGCATTCTTCTGGCAGCAACGGTGGGTGCCTGACTGGACAGGCTGGTCGGAACCGAGCACGCATCTCCAGATCCTCGCGATCGCGGCGCTCGTGCTCGGGGTATCGAGCGCGGGCTACCTCGCCCGCATCGCGCGCTCCTCGATGCTTGAGGTGATGCGCAGCGACTACGTTCGCACGGCGCGGGCGAAGGGCCTGCGCGAAACGCTGATCATCGTGCGCCATACCTTCCGGCCCTCGATGATCACGGTCTTCACGGTTGCGGGTCTGCAGTTCAGCCTGATCCTGGGAGGCTCGGTCATCATCGAGGCGCTGTTCAACATTCCCGGGCTGGGCTGGTGGATCGTCAACAACGTGGGCGATCGCGACTTCCAGGTCATCCAGGCGACAGCGCTCATCTTCGCGACGTGGTTCGTGGTCATCCGGCTCCTTGTGGACATCGGATACACGTACATCGATCCGCGGATTCGGTACTAGGACGGGGGTCCCAACGTGACATCAGCACCTACCGTTCAAGACGACCTCGACCTCACGGGCATTGACGACCGGTCGGCCATCGGGTCGGCGTGGACATTCACCAAGCGCTTCGTGCGCCTCCAGCCCGGCGGGGCCATCGGCATCGTCATCATCTTGATAATCGGGCTGGCGGCGGCGTTCGCGCCCTACATCAACACCGCGGGCGAAGGCGAGCGCGGCATCCGCAGCGTGTGGCGCGATGACGGCCGCGAGATCTCGGGCGTCAACTTCGTCCTGCAGCCGCCGGGCCCGGACTGGTGGCTCGGGACCAACCGCACGGGCCAGGACCTGTGGTCCCGCGTGGTCTACGGAGCGCGCCCCGCGTTGATGATCGGCATCGGCGCGGTGGGTGTAGCCATCGTGGTTGCGACATCCCTGTCGCTGGCCATGGGGTTCCTCCAGGGAGTGGTTGACGGCCTCCTCTTAAGGATCATCGAGGTCATCATCGCGGTGCCGGGAATCCTCTGGCTCATCCTCTTCACGACCGCGCTTGATCGCAGCATTCCCGTGCTCATCTTCGCGATCGCGTTCACGTTCTCACCGCTCACGACACTCGTGTTACGCGGGAACGTGATCCAGGAGTCGGCCTCGACCTACGCCGAGTCGGCGCGAGTCGTAGGCGCCTCGAGCATGCGCATCATGTTCCGGCACATCCTGCCGAACCTGCTGCCGCTGGCGATCGTGAACGCGAGCATCATCATCCCGGCGGCGATCCTGGCTGAGGCGGGGCTTTCCTTCCTCGGACTGGGTCTGGATCCGCTGATTCCATCCTGGGGCGCCGACATCGGGCCGAACGCGCGGGCCTACTTCCAGACCGCGTGGTGGCTGCCGGTCTTCCCGGGGCTGGCGCTTTCGCTCACCGTGCTGGCGTTCAACTTCCTGGGCGACTCGCTGCGGGACGTGCTCGACCCACGGCTGCGCGGCAGCGGACTCATCTAGCGTCCGGTTCGCACCCGGTACCAACAGAGAACGCCGCCTCTCGGGGCGGCGTTCTTCATGCTTGCAGTCCGGCGGGTGATACCGCAGTGTCACCCGCAGTCCAACCTGGCGGTGCGCGGTGACGACAGCTACCCCTGGCCGCGAAGAGATCGGCCTTGGGCCCGCCCTGGAACGTGGCTCGGCGCTCGCACGGAGCGGGCGGGCGGTATGGCGCTTCGTCCGGCTTCAGCCTGGCGGAACCTTCGGCATCATCGTGATCCTCGCCGTCGTGGTGGCGGCGATCTTCGCGCCCTACCTGAAGACCATCGGCGAGGGCGAACGCGACGTTCGCCGCATCGCCCTGGCGGAAGGCAGACAGCTCGACTCCACCGGCTACCTGCAGCCGCCCAACTCGGACTGGTGGTTCGGCACGAGCAGCGCGGGACAGGACATGTGGTCGCGCGTGATCTACGGGGCGAGGCCGGCGCTCATCATCGGGGTCGGTTCGGTGGGCATCGCGATGACGGTCGCCGTGGTGCTGGCGCTGGCAATGGGATTCCTGAAGGGCTCCGTCGACGCCATCCTGTTACGGCTCCTGGAAACGGGCATTGCGATGCCCGGCATCCTCTGGCTGATCCTGTTCACCACGGCGATCGAGCGCAGCCTGCCGGTCCTCGTGGTCGCCGTTGCGCTGTCGTTTGCGCCACTGACGACGCTGGTGCTCCGCGGCAACGTGCTGCAGGAAGCATCGACCGCCTACGTGGAGGCGGCGCGGGTCATCGGGGCGTCTAACGCACGCATCATGCTGCGGCACATCCTGCCGAACCTGCTCCCACTCGCGATCGTGAACGCCAGCATCATCGTCCCGGCGGCGATCATGGCGGAGGCGGGGCTCGCGTTCATCGGCTTCGGGCTGCCGCCTCCGGCGCCCTCCTGGGGGGTCGACATCGGGCCGAGCGCGCGGGCCTACTTCTACACGGCCTGGTGGCTGCCGATCTTCCCGGGGATCGCGCTCTCGCTCACGGTGCTGGCGTTCAACTTCCTCGGCGATTCCCTGCGAGACGTGCTCGACCCACGGCTGCGTGGCAGCGGACTCATCTAGGGGCTGCCCCGGAAGCGTCTAGGACGGGGTCTCGACGGCTGGCTCGTTGGTGGCCGGGTCGACCTCGAAGGGGCTGTCGAGGCCGAGTTCCTCGCCGATCTCGCGGATGGCCGGCAGCACTTCTTCGCCCATCAGGCGGAGGCTGCGCATGGCGTCGTCGTGCGACATCGAGCCGTCGCCGTCCCAGAGGAAGATGCTGCCGGGCCGGAGATACTCAAGGACGTTGCGAATCTTGGGTATCACGGTCCTGGGCGTGCCCGTGATGATCGACTGCGCTTCGATGAGTCCCTGATAGGTCTCCTCGACGTTCTTGTAGGACTCGGCGGAGTCGAGGGCGATGGGGCGGAGGTCGGGGGCGTTGGGGGTGGCCTGGCCGCGAGCCTCGGCGACCTGGCGGACGCCGCCGGTGGGGAGGAGGGCGCGGCGGTCGGTGAGGCCGGGCAGGTTCTGGAGGTGGCCACGGGCATCGCCGCGGCTGCCCTCGAGGAAGATGTTGCCGGGCCCGGTCAGGAACTTGCGCCCGACCTCCTCAGCCAGCTCCTCGGTCTCATCGACGTGCACCTTGAAGAGGTAGCCGCGGTGCTGGGGGCCGGCCTCGTAGCCCATCTCGGCGGCGCACTCGTCGTAGTAGCCGAAGGAGAGGCGGGTTGGTTCGAGGCGCGTGGCGAGCATGACGTAGGGGTAGCGGCGCTGGGCGGCCCACTGCACGGTGCGGCGGCTGACGGCGCCGGGAATCATGATGAGCGGGTGGGGCGACTGGTAGGGGCGCGCCCAGGGGTTCACGTAGCGGTAGTCGTAGTGCTCGCCCTCCCAGCGGAAGGGGCCCTCGCGGGTCCAGGCAGCGACGATGAGATCGTGCGCTTCCTGGAAGCGTTCCCAGTTGTAGGGCGGGTTGGCGTCGTGGGCGATGCTCTCGCGGCCGGTTCCGCGTACCCAGCCGGTCACGAGGCGGCCCTTCGAGATGGTGTCGATCATGGCCAGCTCTTCGGCCAGCCAGAGTGGGTCGTCCCAGATGGGGAGGATGTTCCCGATGAGGACGATCTTGGCGCGGTTGGTGATGCGGGCGAGGATTGAAGCCTCGACGTTGCAGGCGCTACCCATGCAGAAGGGCGTGCTGTGGTGCTCGTTGAGGGCGAGCGCGTCGAAGCCCATCTCTTCGGCGTATATCTTCTCGTCGATGTAGCGGTTGTAGAGGTCGGCGCCGAGGACGGGGTCGTACTCGTCGTTGCTGGAGTCGAGGTCAACGAGGCGGCGGCCGGTGGTTCCCCACCAGCTGGCGCCGGGATCCTGGTAGGGGCGCTCGGTGAAGTAGCCGATCAGCATGGGCGAATCGTAACGGGCGCTCAGGCGCGCGTGTGGTAGGCGCGCTCGAACTTGTACCAACCGGAGCCGACGATGGAGAGGGCTCCCTCGCCGGAGAGGCGGCCGGGATAGGCATCCGGATCGGAGATCCATGCCTTGAGGTTGGCGTCGGCCTCCTCCCAGGAATCCGCTTCGAGCTCGTAGATGGTGAGGAAACGGGAGATGACGGGGAAGTCGTCGTGGGGGTGGTCGAGCTCGTACACCGTCCCCGAGAGGAAGCCGGGGCAGTTGGCGATGTCCTCGATGTGGTTGCCCAGGTAGCGTTCGCGGAAGCGTTCGTCGGCCTCGGGGGTCGGTGGCTCGACCAACCCGACCAGGATCATCTTCGCCATGGAGTACCTCCTCCGGAGGGGGGAGGATAGCGGGGCGGCGGGTGGCTTGCCGCTCACAAGGCGGGGCGGGGAGAATGCGAGGCGTTGGCGAATACTGAAGACCGGCCACTGGTCCTGCGCGGGGGAGCGTTCTTCGAGAGCGAGACCCGCACCTTCGTGCGTGGCGACGTGCTGTGCGCCGGGGGCCGGATCGCGGCCGTCGGGGATGGGGCGGCGCCGGAGGGGGCGGAGGTCATCGACTGCTCCGATGAGTACCTCATCCCAGGGCTCATCGACTGCCACGTGCACATTAGCTCCTCGGGCGACCCGTCCGAGCTGACGCCGGGCGAGCGGCCATCGCTGGCGCGACGCGCCTGGCGCACAGCCGAGCACGCGCGCGCGACGCTTGCGGGCGGGGTCACGACGGTTCGGGACCTGGGGGCGGCCGATCGGCTCAACGTGGACCTGGCGAAGGCGATCGAGGCGGGGGACGTGGAGGGGCCGCGGGTGCTGGCGGCAGGTATGGGCGTGACGATGTCGGGCGGGCACGGGCATGGATTCATCGCGCGCGAGGCGGACGGCCCCGACGAGGTCCGCAAGGCCGTGCGCGAGGAGATCCGGGAGGGGGCGACGGCGATCAAGCTGTTCGCGAGCGGGGGTGTGCTCACGCCGGGCGTGAACCCGCGCTCGCCCGCGTTCACACGGGAGGAGCTGACGGCGGGCGTCGAGGAAGCGACCAAGGCGTTCCGCACGGTGGCTGCGCACGCACAATCGACGGTAGGCATCAAGAACGCGGTGGCGGCGGGCGTGAACTCTATCGAGCACGGCGTCTGGCTGGACGAGGAGGCGATCGCGATGATGATCGAGCGGGGCACCTACCTCGTGCCGACGCTGACGGCGCCGTACCACATCGCGTCCGGGGCGGAGGCGGGCATCCCCACGTACGCGGTCGAAAAGGGGCAGGCGGTGCTGGAGGACCATTTCGCCAGCTATGAGCGGGCGCTGCAGGCGGGCGTGCGCGTCGCGATGGGGACGGACCAGGGAACGCCGCTGAACCGTCCCGGCGAAAACGCCCAGGAAGCGGTCCGCATGGCTGACCACGGTCTCTCGCCAGGGGCGGCGCTGCTGGCGGCGACGGGCTGGGCGGCGGACCTGCTGGGACTGGACGAGGAGACCGGCAGGCTGCGCGTGGGGCTGGCCGCCGATATCGTGAGACTGAGCGAGGATCCCCTCACCGACATTCGCTGCCTGACCCGGCCCGCGGCGATCGCGGGCGTGGTTCGAGGCGGCAAGCCGGTGGGGAGTACGGGAGGAACAGTGTGAGCAAGCTGAGCGAGGCGCTCCAGCGCAAGCGGAGGGGCGAAGGCGCCCGGGCAATGGGATTCGGCGCGCGCGCGTCGGAAAAGGACCGGGCGCTGCTACTCGGAGCGACTGGCGCTTCGGCGGGCGAGGCACTTGAGGCGGGCGCGGACTTCGTTGCCGTAGCCGCCGACGATGCGGGTGCCGCCGTGGCGGCGCTGGACGGGCTCGACGGGCTGGCGGGCGTCCAGGTGGCGTCGCTGGCAACGGAGGGGATCGAGGCGCTCGAAGAGGCGGGCGCCGACTTCGTCATCGCCAACCCGGAGACAGCCGCGGCCGGCATCGTCGACAGCGAGCTCGGGCTGGTGCTGGAGGTGGATGAGGCGTGGGAGGACGCGCCCTTGCGGGCGCTGGCCCCCCTCTCCCTGGACGCGGTCCTGGTACGGGCGCCGGTAGCGACCTTCACGGTGGCCCGGCGCATCTCGCTGTCGCGCGTGGGGGCGCTCTGCGGGGCGCCGCTGATCGTGACGGTGAGCACAGGCATTTCCAGCGCCGATCTGGGCGCGTTGCGGGAGAGCGGGGCGGGAGGCGTGGTCGCCGCGGAGGACACGTCGGCGGACGAACTTGCGGGGCTCATCGAGCAACTCGAGGCAGTACCGCCGAGGAGCTCCAGGCGGCGCAGCGAGGGCGGCTTCGCGATCGTGCCTTCGACGGGCAGCGGCGGCGATGGCGAGGAGATCGAGGACGACGACTAGCGAGGACGCGCCCGGCCAGCTCTCGCGGCTGCGCCGGGCCCTGGGACGCTGGTATCGCGCGAACGGCCGGCACGACCTTCCCTGGCGCCTGACCCGCGACCCGTACGCGGTACTGGTCTCGGAGGTGATGCTGCAGCAGACGCAGGTCGAGCGCGTGCGTCCCCGCTACGAGGCCTGGCTGGAGCGCTGGCCAACGGCGGCCAGCCTCGCGGAGGCGCCGGCGGCGGCGGTCATCCGGGAGTGGTCGGGGCTGGGGTACAACCGGCGCGCGGTGAACCTGCAGCGGGCGGCGCGGGAGGCATTGGAACGATTCGGACGCATCCCGCTGGATGAGGCGAAGCTGCTGTCGCTCCCGGGGGTGGGACCGTACACGGCCGCCGCGGTCGCGTGCTTCGCCGGGGGGCGGCGAACGGCGGCGCTCGATACGAACGTCGCGCGGGTGGTGGGGCGGGCGCTGCTGGGCGAGGCGCGGGTACGCGCGCCGTACGGAGCGGACCTGCGGGAGGGGGCGGAAGCGTGGCTACCCGCGCGGGGGGCGCGAGCGCACCAGCTGGCAGTGATGGACCTGGGAGCGACGGTCTGCAAGGCCTCGTCGCCGGACTGTGGGGCCTGCCCGCTGGCGGGGGGATGCGCCTGGCTGGCGGCGGGGCGGCCCGCGCCGCGCGCGGCGGTCCCGAGGAGGGAGGCAGCACCGTTCGAGGCGACGGCGCGGTTTGCGCGGGGACGAATCGTGGCGATGCTGGCGGAGGGGCCACCGCTGAGAGCGGAGGCGGTGGCGGCGCGACTCCCGGAAGAGCACCGGGAGGCGTGCGAGCGCTACCTGGAAGCCCTCGCACGGGACGGGATCGTGGCACTCCGGGAGGGATGCTGGGGGCTGGTGGAGGACGGCTAGGGCAGGATGAGCATCGCGTCGCCGAAGCTGTAGAAGCGGTAGCGCTCGCGGATGGCCTCGGCGTAGGCCTCGCGGATCAGGTCGTGACCGGCGAAGGCGGAGACGAGCATCAGCAGGGTCGAGCGGGGCAGGTGGAAGTTCGTGAGCAGCGCATCGACGGCGGTGAACGCGTGGCCGGGGCGGATGAAGAGGGCCGTCTCCCCTTCGGACGCGCCCTCCGCCGGGCCAAGGGCGTGTTCGAGCGTCCGCACGACGGTCGTGCCGGTGGCGATGACGCGGCGGCCCCCGGCACGAGCGCTGTGGATGGCATCGGCGGTTGCAGGGGGGAGGCGGTAGCGCTCGGGGGGAAGCACGTGCTCGGCGGGGTCCTCGGTGCGGACGGGGCGGAAGGTGCCGGCCCCGACCTCAAGCGTGAGGAACTCGCGCTCGACACCCGCCTCATCAAGCCGCTCGAAGAGGTCGGGGGTGAAGTGGAGGCCGGCGGTCGGGGCGGCGGCGCTGCGCGCCTCGCGGGCGTAGACCGTCTGGTAGCGTTCGGGGTCGCCATCGAAGCCCTGGATGTAGGGCGGGAGAGGCACGGAGCCGGCGGTGGCGGGGTCGATGGGGCGGTCGAAGGTGACGACAGCGATGTCTTCCTCGCGGGAGCGGACGGTAGCGGTGAGGGGGCCATCGCTCGACTCCAGCCGGTACTGACGGCCGGGGGTGGCGGCCCGCCCGGGACGGACGAGGGCGGACCAGGCGCCGTCGTCGTGTTCGCGCAGGAGAAGGATCTCGACGCGTCCGCCGGTATCAGCGCGCGCGCCGAGGAGGCGGGCCGCCATGACGCGGGTGTCGTTCAGGACAAGCAGGTCGCCGGGGCGGAGGAGGGAGGGGAGGTCGCGGACGCGGTGGTGGGCGAGGGCGCCCGTGCCACGCGAGACGAGCAGCAGGCGGGCGGAGTCGCGGGGTTCGACCGGCTCCTGGGCGATCAGCTCGGGGGGCAGGTCGTAGTCAAAGTCCGAGGTGCGCACGCGGGGAGCATTGCCCTTTCCTGGGCCGGGGTCTAGCGTACGCGCGCTGGAGGGGCAGCGTGGCACAGTTCGACCGGGGCAGCAGGCGAGCGGGCATCGGCCCTGACCGCTTCGCGGGCATCCGGCGCGACTACGCCCAGGTGGTGCAGGCGGAAGAGGTCTCGATCGAGCAGGGGGCGGTTGCCCGGCTGGAGGCGGGGGCGGTGAGCATGGAGCAGAGCGCGGTGGCGGCGATGCGCACGGAGCGCGCCACCCTGCGGGACAGCGCGGCGGCCGTCCTGGCGACGAAGTCGGCGGCGTGCGACGGCGCCTACGTGGGGGTGCTGGCGGCGCCGGTGGTGCGGGGGGACGTACACACGTGGTTCGACCTGCGAACAGCGTTCGCGGTGGGGCTGGGGCTGGCAGTGGGCAGCTTCGCGCTCAGCCTGGGCCGGGGGATGCTGCGGGGCCTCTTCCGCTAGCCGCGTCGACGTCGGTGCGGAGCTGGCCGCAGGCGGCAGCGATCTCGGCGCCCTTTTCGATTCGCACGGTGGCGTTCACGCCTGCCTCGGTGAGGATGCGGCGGAACTCGCGCACGCCTCGGCGGGAGGGGGCGGCAAACGGTCCGGCGGTGGGGTTGAGGGGGATGAGGTTGACGTGCATCCCGGCCCCGCGGAGCAGCTTGCCGAGCGCCCGCGCCTGCACCGGCCCATCGTTGACGCCATCGATGAGGGCGTACTCGATGGAGACTCGGCGTCCGGTGGCGCGGAAGTAGCGGCGTCCGGCGTCGAGCAGCTCGCGGACGGAGTTGGGGCGGGCGGTTGGGACGAGGCGGCGGCGGAGGGCGTCGTCGGGGGCGTGGAGCGATATTGCGAGCCCAATCTGCAGTTTCTCGCCAGCGAGCCGGTCGATGGCGCGCGGGATTCCCACCGTGGAGACGGTTATCGCTCGCTGGGCGAGGTCGAAGGCGCGGGGGTCGGTGAGCTGGCGGACGGCGCGGACGGTTTCGGCGTAGTTGGCGAGGGGTTCGCCCATGCCCATGAAGACGACATTGGTGACGTGTTCGCCGCGGGGCGCGAGGAGACGCTGGAAGTGGAGGACCTGGGCGACAATGTCCTCGGCGGGAATGTTGCGCTCGAAGCCCATCTGACCGGTGGCGCAGAAGACGCAGCCCATGGCGCAGCCGGCCTGCGTCGAGACGCACACGGTCGAGCGGGGGACGCGGCCGGAGCGGGGGTACTGCATGAGGACGGTCTCGACCGTCGTGCCGCCCGGCAGGGCGAGGAGCGCCTTGGTGGTCTCGCCGTCGTCGCTGGTGACCTCGCGGAGGACGGCGGGCGCCTCCAGGGCGAGGCCCGCTTCGCGCATGCGCTCGCGTAGTTCGCCGGGGAGCTGGGTAATGGAGTCGAGCGTATCGATGCCGCGCTGGTAGAGGGCCTGCAGGACCTGATCGGCGCGGTAGCGGGGAGCGGCGAGGGACGCGAGGGTCTCTTCGAGCTCGGTGGGGGAGAGGCGGAGGAGGCTGGTCACGCGAGACCGGCCGAAGCGGCGAGGCGGCCACGCTCGCCGTTAACGAAGGCTTCGCCGGAGACGCGTCGGGAGCCGCTGCGCTGGACCTCGTCGAGGACGAGCGCTCTCTCGCGGAAGGCGACCGCGGGCTTCCCGGCGATCAGACTGATGGCCCCGGGCAGGAGGTCGTCGCCGGCGTCGGCCACGGACGCGCGCCAGATGGCAAGACGGTCACCCTGGTAGGTCACGAAGGCGCCGGGCCAGGGGTCGTAGGCGCGGACGGCGCGCTCGGCCTCGCGGGCCGTCATGGCGGCGCCGAGGTGTCCGTGGGCCTTCTCCAGCAGGGGGCAGACGGTGACGCTCGCCTCGTCCTGGGGCACGGCCTGGAGCTCCCCGGAGAGCCAGCCTGGGAGGGTCTCGACGAGCAGGGTGGCGCCCTCCTCCGCGAGGCGCGCTTCGAGGGTGGCGGTGGTGTCGGTGGGGGCGATGGGGAAGGGACGGGCAGCGAGCACGGGGCCGGCGTCCATCTGCGGGACGAGCTCCATGATGGAGACGCCGGTCGTTTCGTCGCCGGCGAGGATGGCGGCGGCGACGGGCGAGGGGCCGCGCCAGCGGGGCAGGAGGGAGGGGTGGACGTTGACGACGGGTTGTCCGGGCAGGTCGAGCACGGCGCGGGGGAGGATGCGCCCGTAGGCGGCGACGACGATGAGGTCGGGTTCGACCGCGGCGAGGGCGGCGACGGCGTCTGGGTCGCGAAGGGAACTCGGTTGGAAGACGTCGATGCCGAGGCGCTCAGCCTCGACCCTGGCGGCGGGGGGCCGCATACGGCCCCCGCGTCCCGCCCGCCGGTCGGGCTGGGTGACGGCGAGTCGCAGGTCGTAGCCGGCAGCGGCGAGCGCGCGGAGGGATGGCAGCGCGAACTCGGGCGAGCCCATGAAGATCGTGCGGACCTCGGAAGGCTTCATCGGGGACTCAGGACCACGGCGTCGCCACGGACGGCGCCGAGACGCTCGGCCGCGTTCCCCTCGCGCTCGGCGATGGCGAGGAAGCCGCTGGAGTCGACGTGGCAGGCGAGCGCGCCCGGCGGTGCGTCGCTGAACGTCCTGACCACGCGCTCGATGCAGTGTTCGTTTATGTCGAGCTTGAAGCGGTCTGGAAGCTGATCCCTCCGGATGGTGGTGACGAGGTTGCCGTAGCGATCAATGTGGACGACGGTCCCGTGGACCGACTCCCCCTTGACGCGGCCGGCGAAGGGCGGGAGGAGCGTGAGCGTGTCGCGGGCGGGGCCGAGGGACTCGTGATCGCCCGTGACGGCGATGCGGGCGGCGGCGGGGGCGAACAGATCGCGCCCATGGAAGGTGGCGCTGACGGTCGTGAGGCGGGCCTCGGGGCTCTCGATGGCGCGAACGTCGAGGCCGTCCGGGGCGGTGCAACGACCGGGGTGGGAGGGGCGGGCCTCGGGGGGGACGGCCGCGGAGAGCAGGCCGTTATCGGGACCGACGAAGTAGCGGGCAGCAGAAGGGTCGCCGGGGACGGGGGCGCGCACGGCGATGGGGAGGCGTTCGCTGCCAACGCCGGGGTCTACGACTGCGAGGACGACCGCGGGGGCGGGGAGGTAGGGGAGGGCCGTTTCGAGGAGCCAGGCGCCCTCGTCGATGGCGTAGGGGGAGACCTCGTGGGTCAGATCGATGAGGGGGGCTCCGGGGGCGCGGGCAGCCAGGACGGCCTTCACCTGGCCCACGTAGGTGTCCTGCGTGCCAAAGTCGGTCAGAAGGACGATCGGAATCGGGGAGGTCATCCGATGCGCCACTTGTGCACGTTCAGGAAACGGTCGGCGGGGGTGAATAGCACCCCGAAAGGAGGGGACTCCACGGTCGTCGCGCGGACGTAGCGGATGTGGGGGTAGGCGAGGACGACGCTCGGGGTCTCGCGCCGCCAGAGCTCCTGGAACTGCTGGTAGGCGTCGAGGCGCACGAGGGTGTTGACGGTGGTTCGCCCCCGCTCAAGGAGGGCGTCGATGATGATGCCGCCGTAGTTCGCGATGTTGCCCCCGGGGTGGGCGACCTGCGAGCTGTGCCAGGCCAGGTAGGGATCGGGATCGGGGCCCTGGTCCCAGCCGGCAAGGGCGGCGTCGTAGGTGCGGGGGGCGAGGAAGTCGCGGCTGAGGACGGTGAAGCTGGTGCTCGCGACGGTGGCGCGGATACCGATGGGCTCGAGTTGCCGTGCGATCTCACCGGCGAGGGCGAGGTGGCGGGGGTCGTTATCGGTGCGGATGGTGAGGCGGAACTCGGAGCCCTGGCGGACGAGGACACCGCTCGTGGGGTTTCGCTGCCAGCCCGCTTCGGCCAGCAGGGCAATGGCGGTCTCGGGGTCGCCCGGGGGGCTGTCGAGGGAGGGAACGTAGGCCCAGGTGCCGGGTGCGATAGCCGAGGAGGAGGGCGTCGCGAGGCCGAGGAGCGCGTTCTGCACGAGCGTCTCGCGGTCGAGAGCCAGAGAGACGGCGGCGCGCACACGCGGGTCGCGGAAGTAGGCCGCCTGGCCGTTGTTGAGGAAGAGGACGAGCGAGACGGCGCGCTGCAGGTCCTCCCGGACGAAGCCGTCGATCGCGTCAAGGGAATCGAGTTGCGCCTGGCTGAGGGACTGGCGCAGGAAGGCGCCGTCGATGTCGCCCTGCTCGAGGGCGTGCCTGACGGCGGAGAAATCGGGCAGGAAGCGCACCTTGATGACATCGATCTGGGGGCGGCCGAGGTGGTAGCGGGGGTAGGCGCTGAGCGCGGCCTCGATCGAGGTGACCGAGTCGAGGCTGTAGGGGCCGGCGCCGACGGGGCGGGCGTTGAAGGGCGCGTCGAAGAGACCGGCGCCGTCGAGTCCCTGGAGCAGGTGCTCGGGAAGGATGCCGACCGTGGCGAAGCGGGCCAGGAAGGACGGACTGGCGGCGGGAAGGCGGATGATGATGGTGCGCAGGTCGGGGGTGCGCACCTCGACCCCGGTCCAGGCCTCCTGCAGGCGGGGATCGCCCTGGAAGTCGGGCGCGAGGATGTGGTCGATGGTGAAGGCGACATCGAGGGAGCGCACGGGCGCGCCGTCATGCCAGCGCACACCGGGATGGAGGCGGAAGGTGTAAGTGCGTCCGTCATCGCTGACCTCCGGCAGGGGGGCGAGGTCGGGGAGGAGGCGGCCGTCTTCGCCGGCGCGCACAAGCCCGGCGAAGATGAGCCGGGAGAGGTCCTGGTCGACGGGATTGTCGGCCGCGAAGAGGGGGTTGATGCGCTGCCAGGCGCCAACGACGCCTTCGACGTAGACGCTCTGCTCCGGGGCGGTGACGGTGGGAAGGGGCTCGGCGGGGTCATCCCCGGGCAGGCGGAGGACGATGACGAGGATGACGGCGGCGACCGCTCCCGCCGCGAGGATTGCCGCGGGAAGGAGAGCGCGCCGCGAGTTCGCAACCGCTCGGAACATTACGAAGGGGCTAGCTCTGGGACTGGACGCTCAGGAAGGACACGAAGAGGAACACGATTACGAGAATGATCGTGGCCTGGAAGAGTGTCTTCTCGAGGCCGCGCTTCGTGCGGTAGACAGAGCCCCCGGACATGCCGCCAAGGGCGGCGCCAAAGCCCGAGCCCTTGACCTGCAGGAGGACTGCAACGATGAGCAGCGCGGAAACGATGATCTGGATTGCGTTCAACATCAGCGGGTAACGAGAACGGCTTCTTCGGCGGGTGTGCGCTCGGCTTCGAGCACTCCGTTCTCCCGGCCATGGTACACGTCGAGGATGGCAGCGGCGAGTTTCTGGAAGTCGTGGCGGTAGCGGTTTTCACCGGCGACGACATCGGCCTGGACCACGCGAACGTGCTCGAAGACGCGGGCATCGGGGTGGGCGAGGGTGACGGGGCTGGAGTGCAGCTCCTCGGGCAGGGCGCCGACGTTGTTGTTGGCGATGACCGCCTCGATCAGGCCGGGGGCCGTGTGCCGCTCGATGGCCTCGATGTGGTCGGACACGCCGAAGTCGTCGGTCTCGCCGTGCTGGGTGGCGACGTTGCAGACGAAGAGGCGCTGGGCGCCGGTTGAGAGCAGCGCCTTGCGCAGGTCCTCGACGAGGAGGTTGGGCATCACGCTCGTGTAGAGGCTGCCGGGGCCGATGACGACGAGGTCGGCGTCGAGGATGGCACGGACGGCGTCGGGATGGGCCTCGGCATCGGGCGGGTTGAGGAAGAGCTCGCGGATGCGGGCGCCGTGCTCGGTGATGTTGTGCTCGCCGTGGACGAGTTCATCGTCGTGCGTGCGGGCTGAGAGCGTCACATCAGAGCGGGTGGAGGGGAGGATGTTGCCGATGACGTTGAGAACACGGCTGGCCTCATGGATAGCGGTCTCGAAGTTCCCGGTGACGTTGGCCATGGCGACGATGAAGAGGTTGCCGAAGGAGTGGCCCTCGAGCCCGTCGCCTGAGCGGAAGCGGTACTGGAAGAGGCGCGACATGAGGGGCTCGGCCTCGGCGAGGGCGGCCAGGCACTGGCGGAGGTCGCCCGGGGCGACGACGCCGAAGTCCTGGCGGAGGCGTCCCGAGGAGCCGCCGTCGTCGGCGACAGTCACGATGGCGGTGAGGTTGCTGGTGTGCTCCTTGAGGCCGCGGAGCAGCACGGAGAGGCCCGTCCCGCCGCCGATGGCGACGATGCGGGGACCGCGGCTGAGCACGCGCTTGGTGTAGAGCGACTGGGCCATGCTCCCGTTCTGGGCGCCCGGCCGCACGACGGCGTAGAGGAGGGACTGGTTCAGCTTCCAGAACGCAACGCCGACGGCGCCAAGGGCGACGCACATGAAGATGACTCCGCGGGCCCAGCGCGGGATCATCTGGAGGGTCAGGTAGTGGGCGACGCCGGGGAAGTCGTAGGCCAGGTAGGCCTCGCGGAAGAGGTAGGCGGCTCCGAGGCTGAGGAGCGTCATCCCCACGACGAGGAGGAGGAGCCACCGCTTGATGTGCATCCCTGGATAGAGCCAGGTGAACAGGCTGTGATTGCGCATCCTGCGTGGCATTTCGTTTGAAGAGTCTACCAGCGGGAGGGCCTGTCTCGAAGGCATAAACGTACCCGATTGCAAAATATGCCGCGATGAGGAACGGGCCTATTGCTGGTCGAGTTCGCGGGCCAGCAGATCCTGGGCGACCTGGGGATTGGCGCGCCCCTTCGTCTCGCGCATGACGCCGCCGAGGAGGCGCTTGATGGCCGCAGTCTTGCCGCCGCGGTAGTCGGCCACGGCCTTCTCGTTCTCGGCGATGACCTTGCGCACGATCTCGACGAGCTCATCGCTCTCGCGCACCTGGGCGAGGCCGCCATCCTCGACGATGGCGGCGGCGGCCTTGCCGCTCGCGACCATCTCGTCGAACACCTGCTTGGCCACCTGGCCGGTGACGGTTCCGCCTTCGGCAAGCTCGATCAGCTCAGCGAGAGCGTCTGCGCCGACGGGAAAGCGCTCGACCTCGGCGTCGTGCTCGTTGGCCCAGCGCCCAACCTCGCCCAGCACCCAGTTGGCGGCGAGCTTGGCGGAGCGGGCGGGGTCGAAGGGGAGGGCGGCGGCGACGGCATCGGCGAAGTCGGAGCGGTCGCGGGCCTCGGCAAGGGTGGATGCCTCGAAGTCGGAGAGGCCGAGGCCAAGGTAGCGCTCGCGGCGGGCAGCGGGGAGCTCGGGAAGCTCACCGCGGACGCCCTCGACGAAGTCGCGGCTGAGGGCGAGGGGCGGGAGGTCGGGCTCGGGGAAGTAGCGGTAGTCGTTGGCCTCTTCCTTGGAGCGCTGGGAGACGGTCTCCTCGCGTTCCTGGTCCCAGCCGCGCGTCTCCTGGGGGATGACGCCGCCTTCGCGCAGCACCTCCGCCTGACGGGCCATCTCGAAGACGAGGGCTTCGTAGACGCCACGGAAGCTGTTCATGTTCTTGACTTCGACCTTGGAGCCGAAGGCCTCCTGGCCACGGGGGCGCAGGCTGATGTTGGCGTCGCAGCGGAAGTTGCCTTCCTCCATGTTGGCGCGGCTGGCGCCAATCGCGCGGAGGATGGCGCGCAGGCTCACGAGATAGGCGCGGGCTTCCTCGGGGGAGCGGATGTCGGGCTCGCTCACGATCTCCATGAGGGGCGTGCCCGAGCGGTTGATGTCGATGAGGCTGTAGCCCTCGCCGGTGATGGGGTCGGTGCGGTGGAGGAGGCGGGCGGTGTCCTCCTCCATGTGGACGCGCGTAATGCCGACGCGGGTGCGCTCGCCCTCGGCGTCGACATCGAGCCAGCCGTCGTGGCAGATGGGGAGGTCGTACTGGCTGACCTGGTAGCCCTTCATCAGGTCGGGGTAGGGGTAGTTCTTGCGGTCGAACTTGGAGAACTCGGATATCTCGCAGTTGAGGGCGAGCCCCGTCTTGACGATGAGGCGGATGGCCTCCTCGTTGATGACGGGCAGGACGCCTGGCAGGCCGAGGCAAACAGGGCAGACGTGGGTGTTGGGGTCGGCGCCGGAGTACTCGGCGCTGCACCCGCAGAACATCTTGCTGCGGGTGATGGGCTGGCAGTGCACCTCAAGGCCGATCACGGTCTCGAACTCGGTAGCGGCAGCGGTCATGGGGGGCAGTGTAGGAAGGGGAGGGCGGGGGCGCTAGCGCAGGGTGATGCCGGGCTCGCCCGCCCGGACGCGGCCGATGGGGTGGAGGGGCTCGTTGTCGGCGGCGAAGGCGGCTTCGAGGGCCTTCGCCTTGCGGGTGGGGCAGGCGAGGAGGAGGCCGCCGGAGGTCTGCGGGTCGAAGGCGAGGGCGGCCAGTTCGGGGGAGACGCGCGGGCCGACGGTGAGGTTGTCGCCAACCCAGTCACGGTTGCGACCCTCGCCGCCGGTGTGGGCGTCCATGGCGGCGGACTCCAGCGCGCCGGGGAGGAGGGGCAGGGCGGAGGCGTCGATAGTGGCGGCAACGCCGGAGCGCTCGACCATCTCCCAGAGGTGACCGAGCAGGCCGAAGCCGGTGACGTCGGTGGCGGCGCGCAGGCGGTGGGCGACGGCGAGGTGGGCGGCGTGGCGGTTGAGGCGCAGCATCGAGTCGATGGCGCCGTCGAGCCAGGCGGGGTCGCCGCCTCCGTTGCCGGTCGAGGAGAGGATGACGCCCGTGCCGAGGGGCTTGGTCAGGTAGAGGCGGTCGCCGGGGCGGAGGCCGGCCTTGCGCAGCAGGCGGGAGGGGTTGGCGAGGCCGAGGACGCTGAGGCCGAACTTGGGTTCGTCGTCCCAGATGGTGTGGCCGCCGGCGACAGCGCCACCGGCCTCGGCCACCTTCTCCGCGCCGCCGCGAATGATCTCCGCGGCGATCTCGGAAGGCAGGTCCTCGGGGAAGGCGGCGACGTTCAGCGCAAGCACGACCTCACCGCCCATCGCATAGACATCGGACATGGCGTTGGCGGCAGCGATGGCGCCGTACTGCCAGGGGTCGTCAACGAGCGGGGCGAAGAAGTCGACGGTGGCGATGACGGCCGTGCGCGCGTTGATGCGGTAGACAGCCGCATCGTCCGGCGTCCCGAGCCCCGCGAGGAGGTTGGGGTGCCGTTCGGGATCGAACGCGGCGGTCAGCGGCGACAGAACCTGCGCCAGGGCCTCAGGGCCCGCCTTGGACGCTCAGCCGCCGCAGCCGGTCAGGTCGGTGAGCCGAATCTCGTGTGCGGTCACGGGGAGATCGTAGCGGACGGAGGCGCTGCGCGATCGGGGCGTGCCAGAATGGCGGCGTGACCCCCGATCCGGATGCGATGCTGTCGGCCCTGGGCGAGCTCTACGGCGAGCCGCAGTCGCGGCCCCACGGCGACGCCGTGGCGGAGCTCGTACTGACGGTGCTCTCGCAGAACACCTCGGACAAGAACAGCGGCCGCGCCTTCGTGCAGCTGATGCGGCGCTACCCCGGCTGGGACGCGATCGCGGAGGCGCCGCTGGACGAACTGATCGCGACGATCCAGACGGGCGGGCTGGCGCAGCAGAAGGCGCCCCGCATCCAGCGCATCCTGGAGGCGGTGCGGGAGCGGGCCCCGGACTGGAACCTCGCCTTCCTCGAGGAGGAACCGCTGGAGGAAGCGCGAACGTGGTTGCGGGGACTGCCGGGCGTGGGTCCGAAGACGGCCGCCTGCGTGCTGCTATTCGCGCTGGGGCGTCCGGCGCTGCCAGTGGACACGCACGTCGAGCGGGTGGCGAAACGGCTGGCGCTCGTCCCGCCGAAGACGACGCCGGAGCAAGCGCACGAACGGCTCGAAGCGCTCCTGCCTCCGGAGGCGTACTACCGCTTCCACATGCTGCTCATCAAGCACGGGCGGCGGACGTGCAGCGCCCGGAACCCACGCTGCGAGGCGTGTCCCCTGGAAGGGGCGTGCCCGAGCAGCGCGCTGCGGGCGGAGGGAGGGGGATCGCCTTGAACATCGCTTTGCTCCGGGGGATCAACGTTGGCGGGAAGAACAAGCTGCCGATGAAGGATCTCGCGACCCTGTTCCGGGAGGCGGGGTGCGAGGACGTGCGGACCTACATCCAGAGCGGGAACGTGCTCTTTCGGGCCCGGGCCACGCTGGCGGACGCGATCCCCTCGCTGATCAGCGCGTCGATCGAGAGTCGCTTCGGCTATCGCGTTCCGGTGATCACCCGCACGGCCGGGGATCTACGGGCGATCGTGGAGGCGAACCCCTTCGCCGAAGCCGGGGCCGAAGCGGACAAGCTGCTCGTCCTCTTCCTGGCGGATTCGCCCAGCACCGAGCAGGTGGAGGCGCTGGACCGGGATCGCTCGCCCGGCGACGAGTTCGCGGTCGCGGGCCGCGAGGTCTTCCTCCACTGTCCGAACGGGTTTGCCCGCAGCAAGTTGACGAACAGCTACTTCGACTCCGCCCTCTCGACGACCAGCACAGGCCGAAACTGGAGGACGGTGGGCAAGCTCCTCGAACTGGCTACCGACGGCGGCTGACTCGCAGGCGGGGCGGCCCCAGGACCGCCGGGCTAGGCATCCTCGTCACGCGTCCCGCCCACCTGGGGCTCGCGGGGCGGTGGTGTGGGGGGTAGGGAGGGACGAGTGGGGAGGGGCAGCGCCGCCAGGCGACGGCGCAGGGCGGAGAGGTCGGGGAGGGACAGGCCGATGCCCGGCCGGCCCGAGAGGTCGTGCGTGGGGCCGGGGACGGCGGTGAAGGGGAGGACGGGGCCGTCGTCGTAGACGATGGGGTCGAGGGATTCGTCCGAGAAGAAGGCGTCGGCGATCCAGGCGAGGACCCGTCCGGCGACCGCGATGATGAGGCCGACCACGCCGGTGATGAGGAAGTTCCGCTCGGGCACGTCGAGCATCGCCTGCACGATCACCTGCAGGTCGCCGATGAAGGGGTCCTCGGAGCCGAAGCGGTCGATCAGGTAGCTCCCGCCGCGGGCGACGAAGTAGCCGGGCGCGGAGGCGAGCAGGACGGCCAGTCCGAACGAGGTGAAGCGCGAGAACCCGCGGTTGAGGGCGAGCGTGGCCGCCCCCATGAGTGTCGCGATGACGAGTCCGCCGAGAGCCAACCAACGCGCGCGGTCGTGGACGTCGCCGGTCAGGAACCCGACCAACTCGCGAATGATGGTGGAGATGGAAAAGAGGTCGACGGTCTGCTCGCCGGTCTCGTCGAAGGCGTCGAGACCGGTGGCGTAGACGAGCTTGGCGGAGCGGTCGAGGAGGAGGGCGCGGATGGTGGCGGCGTCGGCGGTGAGGGCCTCGACGCGGGTGAAGGTGACGGGGAGGGGGTAGTCGGGCATCTCGACGGTTTCTTCGGTGGAAGCGCGGGCCTCGTCGCGGAGGGCGGGGATGCCTTCCGCGAGCGTCTGGTCGATGTCGGTCAGGGAGGCGATGCCGGTCGCGAGGAGGGTCTGGGCGCGGTCGGGGCGTGTCATCTCGTAGACGCTGAGGGAGGCGATGAAGAGAAAGAAGGCGATAGCGAAGATTCCGGCGGCGAGCCAGGTGCCGCCGTGTTCGGCTTCGGCGTAGGCCTTGCCGAAGACGCGCTCACTGACGGGGCCACGCCGGGGGAAGGTCGAACGCCGGTTCAGCATCCGTTCACCCTACACGGCCTCTACGACAATGGTCCCGGCGATGCGGTCGTGGAGGGCGCGGCGGTAGGGGTCGAACACGGCCCAGAGGAGTCCGGCGACGCAGATGAGGAGGCTGAGGCCGACGAAGAGGCCGGCGGCGACAGGTGTCCCGCGCAGGACGTAGGCGAGGACGGCGCCGATCCCGAGGACGAGCACGTAGCTGAGCATGCCCGTCACGCGGGCGAGGGCGCCGAGCAGGCCGAGGGGAGCGCCGTCGGAGCGGACCACGCTGATACGCATGACCGCTCCGCCGGCGGTCTTCCCCCAGAACCCGAGGCCGAGGAAGTAGTAGAGGAAGCAGGCGGCGGGCACGGCCGCGACGAGCGCCCAGAAGAGGCCAACCGCGTCGCCGGAGGCGTTCACGCGGTCGAAGTCCGAGGAGAGGAGGAGGTTGATCGAGCCGGCGATGATGAGGACTCCCCCGACGAAGAAGAGGGCGACAGCGTCGACCGCGGCGGCGGCAACGCGCATTTCGAAGGAGGCGTAGCGCAGACGGCGGGCCGAGGGGTGTTCGAACGCCGCTCCCGGGGCTACCGGCGACCCTGCTGCCATGAGCGCTGCCATTGTATCGCCGGGAGGGGCCAAGGCGGGGGCGATTATCGAGACACTAGACTGGAGGGATGAAGCGATTTCGCATCGCCGGGTTGGACGCCGGACCGGTGGAGCTGCGTCCCTGGCAACCGCCGCTGCTGCTGCTCTCGACGACGGCCGCGGCCACGTTCACGCTGGCCCTGACGGTCGCCCTGAGCCTCGGCCTGGGGCGGGGGGCGCTGGCCGAGTACGAATACTCGATCGCGCGCTGGCAGGCTGACCACCTGTCCGGGTCCATCTTCAGCCTGCTGGGCGTGGGCGAAGAGCTGACCGAGGAGGATGGGGAGGAGCGGCTACGGGAGTACTTCCGCCTGACATCCCTGATCCGGGCCGAGTTACAGGCGGAGTCACCGGACGGGGCGCTGCTGGAGGCGCTCACGAACGAGCGTGCGCTCTACGAGAACGATGTCGAGCGCGTCATTGAGGGGTACGTGACCAACGCGGTGGAGGAGGCGGGCCTGCGGCGGCCGCTGCCGCTCTTCGGCAGAGTCGAGGTGCTCTGGCCGGCCGTGGACATCGAACTGACGAACCCGCCGCGGGTACTCGTCCGCTCCCCCCGGAACGAGATCCGACCAAAGGGGTACACGCTCCTGCAGCCGGACCTGACCCTGGACGAGATCGAGCTGATCGAGGGGCAAACGGACAACGAGGACACGGTGTCGGTAGTGCTGCCAATCGGGGGGCTGGCAGTCTATCCGGCGATCATTCGCGAGGACCGCTCGTACTACTCGGTCCTGCGCACGGCGTCGCATGAGTGGGTTCACTTCTACCTCGCCTTCTACCCGCTGGGCCTTGCCTACAACACGCCCGACGGGCCCACGCTGAACGAGACGGTGGCCAACGTGGCGGAGCAGGAGATCGCACGCATCGCCCGGGAGCTGCACCCGGTGGAACTGCCGGAAGGAGGAGATGGTCGGGCTCCGGCGAGGGAGCCGCCGCAGCTCGTCTTCCAGATCGAGATGCGTAACCTGCGACTCCAGGTCGACGCGCTGCTGGCAGAGGGACGGGTGGAGGAGGCGGAAGCCCTGATGGAGGAGGGCCGCCTTCACTTCATGGAACACGGCATCTTCATCCGCAAGATTAACCAGGCGTACTTCGCCTTCTACGGGTCGTACGCGACCCTGCCGCAGTCGTCGGACCCCATCGGGCCAAAGGTCGAGCGCGTGTGGGAGGAAACAGGCGACCTGCGGGTGTTCCTGTCGCTGGTGCGGGAGCTGCAAAGCGAAGCGGACCTCGACGCGCTCCTCGCCCAGCTCGGCGTGGACCCGTCGACGGTGACGCTGGAGTAGCGGTCAGGCGGGGCGGTCGCTGCGAACCCTGTCGCCTGGGAGGTCGCGGTGTAGCGAGTAGGGAGGCGTCCCTTCAGAGTTGAGCCATGCCCAAGATTAGGGACGCCATCCGGCTGGTGGAGCGAGACGGCTGGTACCAGGTCAGGACGAAGGGCAGTCACCGGCAGTTTCACCACCCGGCGAAGCGAGGAACGGTGACCATCCCCGGGCACCCCAGAGAGGATGTCGGGCCGAGGCTGTGGTCGAGTATCATGAGTCAAGCGGGACTCAGGAAGAGAAGCCGATGAAGCTGACGTACGCAGTCGTCTTCGAGCGGACCCCCAACAACTACGGCGCCTACGTGCCCGATGTTCCGGGCTGCGTCAGCACCGGCAAGACCTGGGACGAGATGCAGGGAATGATCCGCGAGGCGCTCGTGTTCCACATCGAGTCGATGCTGGAGGATGGCGAACCCCTCCCAGAGCCGAAGATGTCCATCGACGACGCGATCGCGCATCACAGCAAGCCCGTCCCGGGGGATGTCCTCGAGTCCTACGCTGAGTTCGGCGACCCCACTCCCACGATTTCGACCACATTCGAGATGGTCGACATCGAAGTGACCGCGCCGCAGGCGATGCCGGCGAGTTGACGAACCCACCCACCAATCGCGGAAAGCTGATGCATGACCCAGGACGCTGAGTCCGTCGACACGCGCCCGGAACCGCCTCCCCTCAAGGTCCCCGAGCTGCCGGTGAATGAGAAGGAACCGTGGTCTGACGACGTGCTTCAGCGCAGGGAGGTCGCCGACCGCCTGACCAGGATCATCGAGGGTCAGGAGGCGCCGTTCGTAATCAGCGTCGACGGGCGCTGGGGGACGGGGAAGACGTTCTTGCTGAAGCGCTGGAAGCAGAATCTGGAGAACCAGGGCTGGCAGGCCATCTACTTCAACGCTTGGGAGGACGACTTCTCCGACGATCCGCTGCTCGCGATCATCGGGCAGCTGTCCGACCACTTGAGCAAGGGAAGGCTCCGGCGCTTCCTTCCGGTACTCAAGAAGTTCGCCACGCCACTGCTGCGTCAAGGTGCCCCGCTCGCCCTGTCTGCAACGACTGGCCTTCCCCCAGTTGTGCTGCCCACGCCCGAAGCGGGGTCTTCGCCAGATGTCTTCAGTGCCTACCAGCAGCGGAAGGAAACGACGGCATCGCTGAAGCGCGTCTTGGAGCGAATGTCCAAGCGAGTGTCCAAGCAGACGAAGCAGCCCCTGGTGTTCATCATCGACGAGCTTGACCGGTGCCGCCCGACGTTCGCGATCGAGCTCCTGGAGCGCGTCAAGCACATCTTCGACGTGCCGAACATCGTGTTCGTCTTCGGTATCAACCGGAGCGAGCTGGTGAAGGCGCTCGAGTCGGTTTACGGCGAGATTGATGCGGGCACTTATCTTCGGCGCTTCTTCGACATGGAATTCGTGCTGCCGGAGGGGGACGCTGAGAAGTTCTGTCAAGGGCTCTTCGAGAAGTTTAAGCTGGAAAATTTCTTCATCAAGATGACACACCATGCCAAGACCAGGGTCCATACTGACGACTACCGAGAGATGACATTCTTTATTCCCCAACTCTGCAAGCTAATGGGGCTCTCGCTCCGGGACATGGATTACTGTGTGAGGGTGGTTGCACTTCTAGCGAAAAGTATTAGGCCAAAACACTACTCCCACGTCGTCCTCATGACCGCGCTTGTGGTGCTAAAGCTAGATGACCAAGACTTATACAGGCGGCTTGTCCTTGGAGAGTGCCGTACGAAAGACGTAGTTGAGTACATCGATCGCAAGGTGCACGGCGCGCGTGTTCTTAGCGGGCAGGAGCAAACGACGTACGACAATATGGAGACTGCATTGTATGCCACCGACAACGCCGCTTGGAGCTATCTGCGGGAGGCCGCTTGGCCTGGGCAGGAAGTTTCTGTTCCGGCTGGAGTGTTTTCCGAGCGGGCGGAGACGGACGACCAACGCCTGGCGCATCTCGTCGAGACGGCCAAGGGATTCCACAGCCTAGATAGTGAGAGCGTGCGCTATATCCTCGAGCTGGTCGACCTCTTTCGGGTCGGCCGATGAGTGGCATGCCCCCCTACCCCGCTTGCCGCCCCTCCGATGTCGAGTGGCTCGGAGATGTGCCGGAGCACGGGCACGTTGGGGCATCGGCGGACGCGCAACCAGGCTCCTGAACGGGTGGCTACGCCTGCCGCAGTCTTTGGACGCGGTCGCTCCGCGACTCGAGGCGGTCAGGGCGAAAGGGGGTTGGCTGGGGACGGAGGAGTCGAACCCCCACATACAGATCCAGAATCTGCTGTCCTACCATTAGACGAGTCCCCAACGTCGCGTACGAGCCTAGCACGGGTGGGGGAGGGCGCTCCAGAGGGGGAGGGGAGGCGGTCAGGAGGCGGGGGCGGGGGCAGCGTCCATGACGGTGAAGTTGGCGCGGGCGAGCTCCTCGCCATCGACCAGCATCTGGACGACGTAGGGGCCGGCGGTGTCGAAACTCGGATCGAGGTTGGCGGCGAGCAGCATGTGCTGGTCGTCGTCGAGGGGCGTGTCCCGGGGACGCGCCTTCTCGAATTCGCCCTCGATGTCGACGGACTCGCCAGCCGAATCCTCGGGGCTGACGCGGAAGGCGTAGCGGTGGCGCTGGTTGGTCTCGAGGCCCCCGACAAGGAGGCTGGCGGCCACGCCAAGGTGGTGCTTGAAGGGGAAGCCCTCACCGGTCGTGAGGCAGTGCAGGCCGCGCCCGAGGATGAGGATTCGGTCGCCCTGGACCTGGGCGGCATCGGCGAGCGTGAGGAATTCGCACTTCATACCGAGCTCACCTCCATGCCTGCTTCCAGCGTACGACTCGCGTACGGGGACCGCACCGACAACGTTAAGATTGCGTAATGTCAGCCAACACTGGCGGTGATGGCGCTCGCTGGGCCCCCGGGGGGATGGCAACCCCCCGGCGAAACCTGTAACGATCGGCGGGCCGGGACGGCAAGGGGGCTTCGATGCGGGGACGGTTCGAGCGCATCGGCGGCCTGCGCACCGAGGAGAGCGCCGACGGCCACGTGATCACCTATATGAGCATCTCGTACGAGGGCGAAGGGCCCTTCCACGAGAGTACCCGGCCGATTGCCCTGGGCATCGAGGACGGCTCCCCGCAGCCGCTGGGGCCGCCCCACGAGCAGGTGGCGGAACGGCTGGTGCGGCAGGCGAACTACGGCCTGCAGCTGCTATCCGAGGGCGACGTGCCGAGGTACGCGCGCGAGTTCTTCTTCGCGGCGATCAACCGGCCGCTGATCCCGCGCGAATTCGCGGTCCCGCTGCGCGTACAGGACACGCTTGAGGCGCTGCTGGCCCTGGACGAGATGTTCGCGCAGGGTGAGTCGCGATCGCGCCCGCTGGACGAGCTGTAGCGACGAGCTTCGCCCTAGACCGTGCTCGTGCCACCGTCGACGCCAAGCGTCTTGCCGGTGACGTAGCTTGAGCGCTCGCTGGTGAAGAAGAGGATGAGCTCGGCGACCTCCTCCGGCTGGGCCGTGCGCCCCAGGGGCAGAGAGCGCCAGCCCTCGGGACCGCCGCGCGCGCGGTGCACGCGGGCCAGCATGGGCGTCTCGATGGGGCCGGGAGCGACGGCGTTGACGCGGATGCCGTGGGGACCGAACTCGGCGGCGAAGCAGCGCGTCAGCATGACCACGCCCGTCTTGGAGACGCAGTAGTCGGTCATGTTGGGGGAGGGGTTGTAGGCGGCGGTCGAGGCGAAGTTGACGATCGTGCCGCCGTGGCCCTCGTTCACCATCTGACGAGCCGCTTCGCGGGCGCAGAGCATGACGCCCGTGAGGTTGACGTCGATGACCTTCTGCCAGAACTCCGTGGGCCGGTTGAGGCTGGACCCTGCCTCGGTCGGGTGGAGGAAGGGGTCGGTGTCGTCGTCCCCTTCGAGGTAGTTGGCGTAGGAGATGCCGGCGGCGGCTACCATGGAATCGAGCTTGCCGAACCTGCCGGCCGTCTCGGCCACGGCGTTGACGACGTCGCGCTCGCTGGAGACGTCGGTGTGGACGAAGAGGGACTCCCCACCCAGGTCCTCGATCTGGGCGGCAGTCTGCTCGCCACCCTCGTCGTTGACGTCGGCGATTGCGACGGCGGCGCCTTCGCGTGCGAGCAGCAGAGAGGTCGCCCGGCCCATGCCGGAGCCTCCGCCGGTGACGATGGATACCCTGCCTTCAAGTTCTCCTGCCATGATTTCTGTCCTCCCGAATCCTGGTTCTGGGTTGGGTCGTTGCTGAGAAACAGCCTCTAGACGGTGCTGATGCCGCCGTCCACGCCAAGCGTCTTACCGGTGACGTAGCTGGAGCGGTCGCTGGTGAAGAAGAGGACGGCCTCGGCGACCTCGTGAGGGTCGGCCGTGCGCTGGAGGGGCACGTTCCCCCACCCGGACACACCAGCCCGTTGCACGCGCGCCAGCATGGGCGTTTCGATCGGGCCGGGGGCGACGGCGTTGACGCGGATGCCCTGGGGGCCGAACTCGACGGCGAAGCAGCGGGTCAGCATGACGACGCCGGCCTTGGAGACGGAGTAGTCCGTCAGGATGGGGGAGGGGTTGTAGGCGTTAATCGAGGCGAAATTGACGATCGTGCCGCCGTGGCCCTCGTTCACCATCTGGCGGGCGGCCTCGCGCGCGCAGAGCATGACTCCCGTGAGGTTGACGTCGATGACCTTCTGCCACTGCTCCGTGGGCTTGTTCAGGTTGGAGCCCGCCTCGGGGTGGAGGAAGGGATCGGTGTCGTCGTCGCCCTCCACGTATTTCGCGTAGGAGATTCCGGCGGCCGTGACCATCGAGTCGAGCTTCCCGAATCTCTCCGCCGTGCGGGCGACAGCGTTGACGACGTCGTCCTCGCTGGAGACATCGGTGTGGACGAAAAGGGCCTCTCCGCCGAGATCCTCGATCTGGGCGGCGGTCTGCTCCCCGCCCTCATCGTTGACGTCGGCGACGGCGACGGCCGCGCCCTCGCGTGCAAGCAACAGCGAAGTTGCCCGGCCCATGCCGGAGCCGCCACCGGTGACGATGGAAACCTTGCCTTCGAGCTCTCCTGCCATGACTCCCTCCTCCGGTTGGCCTGAACGCGCGGGGTGGGTCGCCCCTAGATGGTATTGGTGCCGCCGTCGACGCCGAGCGTCTTGCCGGTGACGTAGCTCGAGCGGTCACTGGTGAAGAAGAGGACGGCCTCGGCGACCTCCTCGGGCCTGGCAGTGCGCTGGAGGGGGAGGTGGCCGCCCTGCCCCCTCCCACCGCTGGCACGACTCACGCGCTCCAGCATGGGCGTCTCGATGGGGCCGGGGGCAACGGCGTTGACGCGGATACCGTGCGGGCCGAACTCGACGGCAAAGCAGCGCGTGAGCATCACCACTCCGGCCTTTGAGACGCAGTAATCCATGAGGGTGGGAGAGGGGTTGTAGGAGAGGATCGAGGCGAAGTTGACGATCGTGCCGCCGTGGCCCTCGTTCACCATCTGGCGGGCCGCCTCGCGCGCGCAGAGCATGACCCCCGTGAGGTTTACGTCGATGACCTTCTGCCATTGCTCGGTGGGCTTGTTGAGGCTGACCCCCGCCTCCGGGTGGAGGAAGGGGTCGGTATCGTCGTCGCCTTCGACGTAGTTGGCGTAGGAGATGCCGGCGGCGGCTACCATCGAGTCGAGGCGGCCGAACCTGGCGGCCGTTTCGGCCACCGCCTTGACGACCTCCTGTTCGCTGGAGACATCGGTGTGGACGAAGAGGGAATCCCCTCCCAGGTCCTCGATCTGGGCGGCGGTCTGCTCGCCGCCCTCGTCGTTGACGTCGGCGATTGCGACGGCCGCGCCTTCGCCCGCGAACATGAGAGCCGTGGCCCGGCCCATGCCCGAGCCGGCGCCGGTCACGATGGCAACCCTGCCTTCGAGCTCTCCTGCCATGACTCTCTCCTCCCCGGTACTGCTGCGGTGAGGCTGGGGCGCAGCCCTAGACGGTGTTGGTGCCGCCGTCGACGCCGAGCGTCTTGCCGGTGACGTAGCTCGATCGGTCGCTGGTGAAGAAGAGGACGGCCTCGGCGACCTCCTCGGGCTGAGCCATGCGCCCCAGGGGAAGGGCGCCGCCCTGCTGCTGGAGCGCGCCCGTGCGCTGCAGGGACGCTGTCATGGGCGTGTCGATGGGGCCGGGGGCGACAGCGTTGACGCGGATGCCGTGGGGACCGAACTCAACGGCGAAGCAGCGGGTCAGCATGACCACGCCGACCTTCGCCACGCAGTAGTCCATGATGCCGGGCGAGGGGCCGTAGGCGGCGATCGAGGAGAAGTTGACGATGGTGCCGCCGTGGCCCTCGGCCACCATCTGGCGGGCGGCCTCGCGGGCGCAGAGCATGACGCCGGTGAGGTTCACGTCGATGACCTTCTGCCAGCGCTCGGTGGGCTTGTTGAGGATGGTGGCGGTTTCCGGGTGGAGGAAGGGGTCGCTGGCCTCGTCGCCCTCGACGTAGTTCGCGTAGGAGATACCGGCGGCCGTGACCATCGAGTCGAGGCGGCCGAATTTGTCCACGGTCTGGGAGACGAGGTTGAGCACGTCCTGCTCGCTGGAGGTGTCGGTGTGGATGAAGGCGGCATTCCCGCCGAGGTCCTCGATCTGGGCGGCGGTCTGCTCGCCGCCTTCGTCGTTGACATCGGCGATGGCGACGGAGGCGCCCTCGCGGGCGAACATGAGGGCCGACGACCGGCCCATGCCAGAACCGCCGCCGGTGATGATGGAAACCTTGCCTTCGAGCTCTCCGGCCATAACTCTCTCCTTCGGTGCTTTGACGCAGTGGCGTTCGCGGGCGCAGCCTACGCCACTGGGGGAAGGTTCTCAGCACCGGTGAGCGAACGATGACCGCAACCATCTACGAAAGCCCGGACGAAGCCCTGGAGGGAATCGAGGACGGCGCGCGCGTCATGGTGGGGGGGTTCGTCTCGGCGGCGTCGCCGACCAACCTCATCTTCGCGCTGAAGCGCCGGGGCACGCGCGACCTGACCGTGATGGCAACGAACATCGGCTTCGGCGACCGGCTCGACGAGCTGTGCGAGGACCGGCAGGTGTCGAAGGCGATCGCGAGTTTCGCGGTGCGCGCCTCGACGGCCCGCGAGAGCAAGTTCGAGGCCCAGTACCGTCGCGGCGAGGTTGAGCTGGAGCTGGTCCCGCAGGGCACCCTCGCCGAGCGCATCCGCGCGGGGGGCGCGGGAATCGGGGGGTTCCTGACGCGCACGGGGGTAGGGACGCAGGTGGCGGAGGGGAAGGATGTTGTGACCTGGGAGGGGGAGGAGTGGCTGCTGGAGCGTCCCCTGCGGGCGGACGTCGCCCTCATCCGCGCCCATCGCGCCGACCGGCTGGGCAACCTGTACTACCGCCTGGCGGGCAAGAACTTCAACGCGGTGATGGCGACGGCGGCGGACCTCGTCATAGTCGAGGCCGAG
>LXNI01000728.1_pt1 | contig 35601 bp, 39 predicted proteins | sample 809091 | NCBI WGS metagenome assembly LXNI01 (sample SAMN04870527, study PRJNA318959) | sponge metagenome | biome: 01000161; feature: marine sponge reef; material: water | host: Sarcotragus foetidus | place: Greece: Milos, Mediterranean Sea | collected 2013-05-29 | depth 5-7 m
GCGGGGGAAGCTCGGGAATCCCGGAGGGACGCGCAGACGCTGGTGCAAATGAATGCCCCAAAGCCATCTGCGAACACACTCGTTAATAAAGCAAGCTCTCTCATCCAACATAACGAAAAAAATACAGGTAAGCCGGCCTGTTTGCTCCGCGACAGCGGCTGGGAGAGTTATTGGCCCGCTGAAGGCTCTACTCAGACATCAAGTCCGCCAGACGATCAGTGGCTTCCGCAAAGTCTTCCATAAAATCGTAAACCACCTGCCTTGTCGATGTGGGCTGATTCATTAAACCCACTGCCTGACCGACGAAATAAGTTGCCAGTTGTTTGGCGCCACCATGGCCGCTTTCTGCAAGCTGGCTGATACGACTCAGTGCCGGTTCACTGATGACCTGCTGCAAAGGCATGGGTAACGGGACAGGCGCATCTTCACTATGCCATGCGTCTGTCCAGGCAGACTGCAATTGCCGTGTATACTTACCGGTACGACTTCTGGAACGCACTGTCTGCCGGGAATCGGCTACCAGCATTTTCTCTTTCACCGCCGGGGCCGTTTCTGCTTCTGCCGTAGTCAACCAGACGGAACCACACCAGGCGCCGGCAGCGCCCATCGTCATCGCCGCAGCCATCTGTCTGCCCGTGGCAATACCACCGGCAGCGAGAACCGGAATATCGCCATAGGGTTGGAGCGCTTTGATGACTTCCGGCACAACAACCATGGTGGAAATTTCACCACAGTGACCGCCGGCTTCAGTTCCGGAAACGATAATAACATCCACACCAGCTTCCGCATGCTTGATTGCATGTACTGTGGCGCCCGCTAATGCACCCACAATAACCCCGGCTTCCCTGGCTTTTTTACGCATGAACTCGGGTGGGACTCCCAGTGCGTTGACTACCATCCTGACACCGGGATGCTTGAATGCGACGTCCAGAACCGGTGAAGCACCTATTTCACGATAGTTATCACCAAGGTGATCACTGATTTCACGGTCCCACAGACCCTTTGTATCAATATTGTGGTTAGCCAGAATGGACTCGATATACCGTTTGTGTTCCTGAGGTATCGCCGCTTCGATTTCTGCCGCGGTACGCGCTTCTTCCTTGCTGTCCAGACTGTTCGGCAACAGCAGGTCAACCCCATAGGGCCTTCCATCTATGTGATCATCAATCCAGTTCAGTTCCACCTCCAGCGATTCAGGAGTATGTCCGGCTGCTCCAAGTACACCAAAGCCACCGGCTTTGCTGACTTCCGCAATCACGTCCCGGCAGTGGCTGAATGCAAACAGTGGAAATTCCATGCCGAGTTTGTCACATAGTGCTGATTTCATCGTTCTTCTCCGGTTTCGGATTGCAATTTATTCAAGAGTACTACTTTGCAGAGTTGTTGGTAAATCATTCTTGCGGGGAACCATCAACGAATTCACTCTGTCCCCGCTGTTATCTCCCATTCCGGGTCATAAAATTCTCCCAGAATCCTGACCTCTACAAACTCGGCTTCATGCTCGATGATTCTCCGGACATCTTCCGGTTGCCGGGCTTCCATGGCATCCCGATGGATCTTGCTGTCCCAACTGGCAATAGCCAACAGCGTTGTATCATCCCCGATTTTACGATGCAGACGGGTACCTCTTGCACCCGGCGCCTGCTGAATGATATGGCTGGCACGTAACCAGGCATCTGCATATTGCTCAGCGGTGTAGCCCGGTTTTATGTAAACCTCAAAAATGAAATACATGCCAACAATGATTCAGTCACGCTGATAAGTACCCACCAACCGGTTCATTCCAATAACATCAGATTCCACTTTCTCCAGCAGATCCCACATGTTCAGACCGTCCTCAAGTTCCGGCTCAACAGCAAGTGCCAGCAACCAGAAAAAGTAATGATGCACCCCGTGGCCATTGGGTGGCATGGGACCGCCGTAGCCCGGTTTGCCAAAATCACTGGCGCCGGTGGTATATTGATTAACTGCTTCCCCGATTGAGGAAACATCTGCCGGAATATTGTACAGCACCCAATGGACAAAGCCATATTTGCCTGGGGTTACCAGAGGAGCATCCGGATCATGGCAGATGACGGCAAGTGACCGGGTACCTTCGGGCAAATCACTCCAGGCAAGCGCCGGGGAAACATCTTCACCTTCCCCAGTGTGTTTTTGCGGTATGGCACTCCCATTTTGAAAGGCGGTGCTGGTGAGTTGCAAAGCTGAAAGGGCGAATCCCATTTGTATCTCCTGAGTAATAACGGAATAACGATCATAACCTGATCAGTTGCGCCTGGTCATCCGTGAGTTTCATCCCCCTTACACTCAATCAATCTTCAATGGCACAGTTGTGCACAATAGTTGTGCGATATGCTTCATATTAGTGCGTTTGAATCACTGACTACAGCACATCGCGACTGATAAACCAGCTTCTGGCAGCTAATTTACCGAGTCACAAAGAATTGGCCTGGATAATGCTTTGTTTGATCACGTCTGGTTTCTCATTGTTATTGGAAAAGCATTTTTTGAAAAGAGTATTTGGAAAAGAGCTTTTAGAAAAGAGTTTTTAAAACCAGTACAGAAACCAGCACTGAAATATAACGAAGATAATCTTGGAGCAAACAATGAAATTCATAAAAACAATTCTTGCAGGTTCACTTGCTGCCACCATGCTTGCAGGCGCATTCATTCCGGCGGCTAATGCCGAAGTTGCAGGGTCTGCATCCGTTGCAACCTCATACCTCTGGCGCGGGTATGATCTGGGTTCAGGTTCACCCGCTGCCTCCGCTGACATCGTTGGCAGTTCGAACGGTATGTACGCCGGACTCTGGGTGTCTTCCGGCGACAAAACCGCCGGCACAGAATTTGATCTGTTTGCGGGTTACGGCGGTGAGATAGACAACCTTTCGTACGATATCAGCCTCATTTCATACTCCTACCCGACCGGAGATTTCAAGGATACCGATGGTTCTCCCGGTGACTTCATGGAAGTTATTCTATCTCTGGGCTATGGACCGTTCGGCTTCACCTACTATGACAATGTAGCGGGAGATACCGGGGGATATGCTGCTTCAGAAGACTACCGGTACATCACTTTATCTGCCAGTGCCGGCCAGTGGTCCTTTCTCCTGGGTGATCATGACTTTGGTATCAATGACGATGATGCGACACATTTCGATATCAGCTACAGCTACAATGATAATCTGTCTTTCACCATGAGTAATTGGCTGAAGCACATGGGTGACAAGCCTTCAGATGCAATTTTTGTGGTCTCCTACAGCATTGCTATCGATTAGGAAAATAAATCACTGGCGGCCAGGGCTATTCTGTCCAGCCGCCGGTTGATCAGTCAATGTCGTTCTGATCCGTGGTTTCAAGGTCAAATGCTGCGGTCATCAATGCCTTGGTATACCAGGATTTTGGCGAGGAGAATATCTGTTCTGAAGGACCCTGCTCTACAATATTGCCGTCCTTCATGACCACCAGTTGATGAGCAAGGGCTCGCACCACTTTCAGATCATGGCTGATAAACAGATATGCCAGCTGATACCGGTGCTGCAAATCGCGTAACAGATCGATGATCTGCGCCTGTATGGAGACATCCAGTGCTGAAGTTGGTTCATCCAGCACGATGATTTCAGGGCGCAGAATAATCGCCCTGGCAATGGCAATACGTTGTCTTTGCCCACCGGAAAACTCGTGTGGATATCGATCCTGTGCATCCGGGTCCATTCCCACTTCCAGAAGTGCATCGACTACTGCTTTGCGACGCTGTAACGCTGTCATTTCAGGCTCATGGATCTTCAGTCCGGCCTCGATAATCTGATTCACGGACAATCTGGGAGGCAGGCTGCCGTAAGGGTCCTGGAACACAATCTGAATCTTGTTTCGAAGTGGCCGCAATGCCTCTGATTTCAGACCCTGAATCGATGTGTCGTGCAGACGTATATCTCCCTCACTGGCGGTGAGACGCAATAATGCCATTGCCAGAGTAGTTTTACCGGAACCGGATTCCCCGACGATACCCAGGGTCTGCCCTTGTCGAATCGCTATCGTCACGTTGTCTACTGCCCGTAAAACTCGTTTACTGGCGAATAGCCCTTTGGCGAGATCGAAGACAACCGATACACCATTTGCCGCCATGACGACCTGTGCATCAGGCGCAGCACTGACTGGGTCACCACTGGGCTCTGCCGCCAGAAGGTGTTTGGTGTAATCATGTTGAGGATTTGAGAAGATTTGTGCAGTTACACCCTGCTCCACCAGATTTCCATCGGTCATGACACACACTCTATCCGACATTTTTCTGACTACACTCAAATCATGGGTAATCAGCAGCAGAGCCATATCCAGTCTCTGCTTCAAGTCATTCAGCAAATTGAGGATCTGTGCCTGGATGGTCACATCCAGCGCTGTTGTAGGCTCGTCTGCAATCAGCAGGTCAGGCTCATTTGCCAGCGCCATCGCGATCATCACGCGTTGACGCTGACCGCCGGAAAGTTCATGGGGATAAGCACGCAACCGTTCTTCTGCGCGTTGCAAACCGACTAATTCCAATAGTTCAAGGGTTCGTTCCCTTGCTTCTCTGATTCCCAGACCCTGGTGTACATAGAGGATTTCACCAATCTGTTTTTCAATGTGATGCAGGGGGTTCAGCGATGTCATCGGTTCCTGGAATACCATACCGACCTGGGCGCCGCGTATTTTCAGCATGTATTCTTCCGGTGCACCAACAACCTCCTGACCATCCACCAGAATCGAACCCCCGGGATGGCTTGCATACTGGTAAGGCAGCAATTGCATCACCGAAAGTGCTGTCACTGATTTCCCTGAGCCGGATTCACCAACCAGGGACACGGTTTCCCCCCGGTCAATGTGGAAACTCACGTTGTGTACCACCTCGTTTCCACGGAACGCGACACTGAGATCATTCATATCGAGAATACGATCGCTCATGTGGCCGACCTCCTGGGATCAAAGGCATCCCGAACAGCCTCACCAACAAAAACAAGCAGGGTCAGCATGATTGACAGCGTAAAGAATCCGGCAAGACCCAGCCATGGCGCCTGAATATTGGCCTTGCCCTGGGCCAGCAACTCACCCAGGGACGGATATCCGGCCGGCAGGCCAAATCCCAGGAAGTCCAGCGATGTCAATGTAGTAATGGAGCCATTGAGCAGAAATGGCAGATAAGTCAGCGTTGCCACCATGGCGTTGGGCAGAACATACCGGGTCATGATGGTGAAATCCTTTTCCCCCAGAGCCTTTGCTGCATTCACGTAGTCGAAGTTACGGGTTCGCAGGAACTCGGCGCGTACCACCGCCACCAGAGCCATCCAGTTGAACAATAATAACAGAAGCAGCAGTGCAACAGGATTCGGTTCGATCAGGCTGGTCAGGATAATAATCAGGAACAGGACAGGTAATCCGGCCCAGATTTCCACCAGCCGCTGACCAAACAGGTCTATCAGACCACCAAAGTATCCTTGTGTCGCACCCACGGTAATACCGATAATGGCACTGAAGAAGGTCAGGGAGATGCCAAACAATACAGACAGACGAAAACCGTAGATAATTCTTGCTGTCACGTCTCTGGCCACATCGTCGGTACCCAGCCAGTGTCTGGAACTGGGTGCTTCTGGCACCGCACCTTCCGTTTCGAGGTCAATAGTGTCAAAACTGAAAGGTATGAGCGGCCAGATCATCCAGCCATCTCCATCCCTGATCATTTCCTTGACCGCAGACGAGCTATACACTGCTTCAGTTTCAAACACACCGCCAAATTCAGTTTCGGGGTAGGCGATGAGTACCGGAAAATACCATTGGTTTTCATATTTGAGCAGCAACGGCTTGTCGTTGGCGATGAATTCTGCAAACAAACTCAAAAAAACCAATATGCCAATAGTCCAGAGGCTCCAGTAACCACGTTTGTTTGCTTTAAAGTTGGCCCAGCGACGCTTGGTCAGCGGTGACATCTGCCAGCGGGGAAGCAATGTATCATCCCTTACGTAGCCATCTGTAGGCGGTGTGACAGTCGTATCGGTCATCAGGTTTCTCTCGTTTCGAAATCGATACGCGGGTCAACCAGTGTGTAGGTGATATCACCCACCAGGTTCAATAACAGGCCGATGCAGGTGAAACAGTACAACGTACCAAACATGATGGGATAATCACGTCGCAGGACGGCTTCAAATCCGAGTAATCCCAGACCATTCAGAGAAAAAATGACTTCGATCAGCAGGGCGCCGGTAAACAGTACACCCACGAGGGCTACCGGGAATCCGGCAATGACGATCAGCATGGCATTGCGGAATACATGACCGTACAGCACACGCTTCTGATTGATGCCTTTGGCCCTTGCCGTCAATACATACTGTTTGGAAATCTCGTCCAGGAACGAATTCTTGGTCAACATCGTCAAGGTAGCGAAACCACCAATTGTTAAAGCTGTTACCGGTAATACCAGATGCCAGAAGTAATCCACGATTTTGTCAAACAGTGAAAGACTCTCAAAATTATTGGAAGTAAGACCCTTCAGCGGAAACCAGTCCAGATATGAGCCACCGGCAAACAATACGATGAGAAATACCGCGAACAGGAAACTGGGTACCGCATAACCAACAAAAATCACACCGCTGGTCCACGCATCAAACCGCGTTCCGTCACGTACAGCCTTGGTGATGCCAAGCGGAATGGAAATGATGTACACCAGCAGCATCGACCATAAACCCAGGGAGATCGATACCGGCAGACGCTCCTTGATCAAATCGAACACTGGCCGGTTCTGATAGTAGCTTTCACCCAGATCGAAGGCCAGATAATCCCGCAACATCATGAAGTAACGAACGTGGATGGGTTTATCAAAGCCAAATTGCTTTTCAATGGCTTTTATCAACTCCGGGTCCAGACCCTGTGCTCCCTTATACTGGGTCTCGATAGTATCGCCCACCTGTGGTCCGCTTTGTGCACCGGCAATCCTGCTGGTAACGTCAGTATCCTGTCCGGTCAGCGTCATGATCATCTGATCAACAGGGCCACCCGGAGCCAGCTGGACGATGAAGAAGTTGAGTGTGACAATGCCAATCAAGGTTGGGATCAGCAGAAACAGACGGCGTGCAATGTATCTACCCATAGTCAGCCCAATCTCTTGTCATATTCATTCAGTTGTACCGGTTCATCACAATACATCATGCACGATAAAATCGCATATCGAAACCATAGCGTCAAATTTGTTACAAACCCAGTATTTGCCTGTCGAGTGGTTGTAACGGTATATCAGGGTCAGGTGATGGTATCGCCGACAACAGTAAACGTGTGTAGTCTTCCCTTGGATCGGTGAAAACCGTTTCAACCAGGCCCTGCTCCACCACTCGACCCTGGTACATGACGAGAATCCGGTCACAAATGTGATGGACCACACTCAAATCGTGAGCAACAAACAAATATGTGAGACCCAGTTCCTGCTGAAGGTCCTCCAGAAGATTGATGATCTGGGCCTGTACGGAGACATCCAGTGCTGAAACGGACTCGTCACAGACAACCAGTTTCGGTTTCAGGATCAAAGCTCTTGCAATGCCGATTCGCTGGCGCTGGCCCCCGGAAAAAGCATGTGGATACCGCGTCAGTGCATCCTGCTCCAACTGTACCCTGGATAAAATATCCAGGACTGATTCGCGGCGCAAAGATCGAGTCCCGATACCATGGATAATCAGTGGTTCTTCCAGGATTTCCTGCACAGTCATCCGTGGATTCAGGGACGAAAATGGATCCTGGAAAACCATCTGCATCTCCTGGCGCAGGGGAATCAGTTCTTTTTCGGTCATGTTGTGCAATTGATGCCAGCCATTATTACCGTTGAAGAGAACAGAACCTTCATCGGGATCTATCGCCCGCAGGATGCATCGCGCCAGGGTGGTTTTGCCAGAGCCGGACTCGCCCACAATGCCCAGCGTTTCTGACGGGTGCAGTGAAAAACTCACGTTTTCAACCGCTACTACGCCATCGAACGATTTGCTGAGGCCATTCACTTCAAGCAGTGGTTCACTCATGACCGGCTTCCCGAAGCAGAGTCGGTGACAGGCTGACCTGCCTGCCGTCTGCCATATGAGTCAGTGGATATGGCGTCTCGAGATCAGCATCACCAACGACACTGGCGATGGTTTCGAGGCGACTACCCTTCTGCACCAGTCCGGGAATAGCCGCCAGCAGTCCCCTGGTGTATGGGTGTAAAGGGTCTTTCAGTACCTGACGCACTGTGCCGATTTCGAGTACCCGTCCCTGATACATGACCACCACCTGGTCTGCCAGTTGCGCTACAACACCCAGGTCGTGAGTGATAAACAATACAGAATTGGAAAATTCCTGTTGCAGATCGCGAATCAGGGTCAGGATTTCTGCCTGAATGGTGACATCCAGCGCCGTGGTGGGTTCATCACAAATCAATAGTTCGGGTTGGCAGACCAGTGCCATGGCGATCACCACCCGCTGGCGCATGCCACCGGAAAATTCAAAAGGATACTGGTGTATCCGGCGTGACACGTCGCCAATACCTACCCTTGTCAGCATATCTGCTGCTTCCTGCCATGCTTCCTGCCTGCTGACATCACGGTGGCAGAGAATCGCCTCAACCACCTGATTGCCTACAGTGTACACAGGAGAAAGTGCCGTCATGGGCTCCTGGAACACCATGCTGATCAGATCTCCACGCAGGTCCAGCAGCCGGGGGTCCCGATCGGACAGTGCAACGATGTCATAGCCATCTGTACGAATTGGTGCAAAATCGATTTTCCCACTGACGATTTTACCAGGGGGCTGAATCAGCCGCATGATACAGTTGGCGGTCACCGACTTGCCGGACCCGGATTCGCCAACGATGGCCGTGACCTTTCCACGAGGTACATCGAAACTGACATCGTGAAGTGCATGGGTCATGCCAATGTCAGTCTTGAAGTCGACCGCCAGATCACGGATTGAAAGTACGTTGTCTTCAGGTACAGGGTCTGACATCAGGACTGCCCTCCCGTACTGTAGGGATCAACTGCATCACGCAGACCATCCCCCAGCAGGTTGAATGCCATCACGCTCAGTACTACAAACAGTCCCGGTATCAACAGCCATGGGGTCAGGACAATCACTTGATAGTTCTGCGCCTGTTGCATTAACACGCCCCAGCTCACAACCGGAGGTCTGAGTCCAATACCCAGGAAGCTGAGCGCGGTTTCACCAAGGATCATTCCTGGTACTGCGAGGGTAGCCGTGGCAATAAGGTGAGAATTAAAGCTGGGCAGCATATGTTTGAATATGACCCGCATTTTGCTCGCACCCAGTAACCGGGCGGACATGACAAAATCTTCCTCCCGCAGTGCCAGGAACTTGCCGCGCACCTGCCGTGCCAGCGCCGGCCAGCCAAACAGTGACAGAATAAGCGTGATACCGAAATACACGCCAATCGGTGACCATGCCACGGGTAAAGCCGCAGACAATGCCATCCACAATGGCAGTGTCGGCAATGACTGCAGTACCTCAATCAGCCGTTGTACGGCGCGATCAACAAGACCACCGATGTATCCGGCCAATCCCCCGAGGAGAACTCCCAGGAACAAGGTCAACAGGACTCCCACGACACCGATCGACAGCGATACCCTGGCGCCATAAAACACGCGTGAAAACAGATCCCGGCCCAGTTGATCGGTACCGAACAAATGGATGTAGCCTTTTTCACCAGTAGTAAAGAGATGGCGGTCTGCTTCGAACAGATCCCACAACTGGTAGTGCTCTCCACTGCTGAAAAAGTAAATGGGATACTTTTTTTCCGGATTCTCTGAATATTCGCGCATCCAGGTATCTTCATTGACATGCATGTCATAGCCATAAACGAATGGCTGCAGGTGAAAGTCGCCTTTGTCGTCGAAAACCTGGAAGCGGACAGTCATGGGCGGGGCATTGATCGCCTGCACGTTCCTGGTATCGGTTCCATAGGGTGTGACGAACTCACAGAAAGCGGCAGTAAAATAAATGAAGATCAAAAAGCCGCCACTGACCATGGCCAGCCGATGCCGTTTAAATCTGATCCAGGCCAGTTGCGCAGGCGATATCGCCTCCAGTTGAGTGTCGAGAGCCAACTCACTCATAACGAATCCTGGGATCGGCCCAAGCCAGCAACAGGTCGGACAACAGCATGCCAACCACCGTAAGGACTGACAGCAACATCAGGAAACTGCCCGCCAGATACATATCCTGGTTGATCAGCGCCTCGATCAGGGCAGGGCCTGTTGTCGGTAAACCCAACACGATGGAAACGATAGCTTCACCGGAAATGAGCACCGGCAATAACAATCCAATCGTGCTGATAAATGGATTGATGGCAATACGGAGCGGGTATTTGATCAGCAGTTTCAGGGGTTTCACACCCTTGGCGCGGGCAGTGACCACATAGGGTTTGTGGAGTTCATCCAGCAGATTGGCGCGTAATATCCGCATGGTCGAAGCTGTACCCCCCAGTCCCACCACTATCATGGGAATCCACAGGTGGCTGAGAAAGTCACCTACCCGCGCCAGGGTCCAGGGTACATCGCGATATTCAGGAGAAAACAGTCCACCTATACTGATACCAAACCACTCATAACCGGCATACATGACGATGAGCGCCAACAGGAAACTCGGGGTCGCCAGCCCCACCAGCATGACTGTGGTCAGCAGATAATCGCCGATCGAATATTGTCGGACTGCGGAATAGATACCTGCAGGCACCGCGACTACCCAGGTGAACAGCAGCGCAGAAATCGATATCAGCAGCGTGTACCCAAGGCGCTCCCAAACGAGTTCATTGACTGGTTTGCTGAACAGGTAGGAGTAACCCATGTCGCCGATGACAAAACCGCCAATCCAGCTTACATACTGCATGACGAATGGTTTATCCAGGTTGTACTGTGCGCGCAGGTTTATGATTTGTTCCGCAGAGACTTCAACACCCTGGGATTGCATCCGGTCAAGCGTTGAAGTGACGATATCACCCGGGGGTAACTGGATAACGACAAAAATAATCATCGATATCAATATCAGGGTCGGCACCATGCCGATCAGGCGTTTAATGATATAAAATCTCAATCAGTACTCCTGATCCTGGATTATCCTGTGGTTATCGAGCAGATATATTGCATGGATTCCCATAATACACATCTTTTCAGGGAAAGGATTCCTTGCCTGTTTATTACCCGTTTTGTAAAAAATTGGGGATGGTACCAGAGGCCGGATTTGAACCGGCACACCATTGCTGGCGGGAGATTTTGAATCTCCTGTGTCTACCTATTCCACCACTCTGGCTTTGATTTTATCCATTATATTGAATTTGCGGCAGATTGGATAAAGTTCTTCCCATTCATTAATACCATCACCTGACAATATCATTCTACACTGGTCCTTTCATGTGAAAAGTGATATTGCTGACATGTGAAAAGTGATATTGCTGAATTCCCGAAACGCAGGATGCAGTCATGCCGGAACTACCGGAAGTTGAAACCACCCGACGGGGTATCTCGCCCCATGTGATCGGGAAAAAGGTCAGTTGGGTGGATATCCGCCAGGATCAACTGCGCTGGCCTGTAAGCCCCGGATTAGCACAGCACCTGGCAGGGTTGATCATCCGGGACGTTGATCGGCGAGCGAAATACCTGCTGTTTATAACAGACCACGGTCGACTGATGCTGCATCTGGGTATGTCCGGCAGCTTGCGGGTAATGTCCAGGACAGCTGAACCAGGTGTGCATGATCATGTTGACATCGGTTTTGATGATGGGTCTGTACTGCGCTACCGTGACCCGCGACGATTTGGCTCCATGTTCTGGCTGCAGGATGGAGACTCGCATACATTGCTGGATAACCTTGGACCGGAACCCCTGTCCGATGAATTCAGCGGTCATTATCTCTATCAGCAATCCCGGCAACGGAGAACAGCAGTCAAGATGTTCCTGATGAACAGCCGGATTGTCGTCGGTGTGGGTAATATCTATGCCAATGAAGCGTTGTTTCAGGCGGGTATACGACCTGACAGGTCAGCCATGAGAATTTCAGAACAACGCTATCAGCGTCTTGCAGATGCTGTAAAAAAAGTGCTCACAGAAGCTATCTCTGCCGGGGGAACCACATTACGGGATTTTGTCCGGGAAGACGGGTCTCCAGGGTATTTCCACATGCAACTCACGGTGTATGGCCGCAGAAACGAAGCCTGTGTGCAGTGTCGGCATCCGCTGAAGGAAATCAGGTTATCGGGAAGAAGTACGATATTCTGTCAACACTGCCAGCGATAATTGACCAGGCTCCTAGGTCAGAGTACCGTTTTTCAATGCCTCGGCGACAAGGGGATGGACAAATTCAGAAATGTCACCACCGTATGAGGCAATTTGCCGAACCAGTGTTGACGAAATATACGAATAACGTTCGGAAGGTGCGAGAAAAACGGTTTCCAGACCAGGCTGGAGCACCCGGTTCATACCCAGCATCTGAAATTCATACTCGAAATCGGTCACCGTCCGAATACCTTTCAATATGATTTGGGCATTCACTTCGTTGGCGAAGTCTACCGTAAGCGAATTGAATCCTCTGACTTCAACATTGGGTAAATCCTGAAGCACAGCTTCTGCAAGTTCTACTCTCACCTTGAGAATATTCGGTGACTTCTGGGGACTGGTGGCAATACCGAGTATTATTTTGTCGAACAATCCGGCAGCTCTTTGTATAAGGTCGGTATGGCCGTTATGAATAGGATTGAAAGTACCCGGGTACAAGACTGTAGTCATCATAGGTTTTACTTTGAAAAGGGCATCATAATGAACATGTTATCGGGAAAAGTCACCTGTAGAGAGCAAAAAACACTTTCCCGGCTTTACCTTCACGATGTCTTGTCAGTCCGGCAAAGGTATGTCCTGGTCTGCTGCTGTTTTCCACGTAAACAAAGCTGTTGTCATGCAAAACCCCGGGGATCAGGGGTTCAACTATTTCCAGCTCATCGCTGCCGAACGGGGGGTCCAGAAACAGAATGTCATAACGGATTAACGCGGGACTTGTCAGAAAATCCCGTGCGCGGGTACAGTCGATGCTGTGTTGATCGTTCCGGACACCCAATTGACCCATGGTTTGTGTCAGGTAACTGCAGATTATCCTTGATTGTTCCACCAACGTGATGTGAGAAGCACCGCGGGAAAGCGCTTCCAGGCTGAGAATTCCACTGCCGGCGTACAATTCCAGGCACCGGGTTCCAGAGATATCAAATTGCAGCCAGTTGAACAGTGTTTCACGTACACGGTCCGGTGTTGGCCGGATATCATTCCCCTCAGGAAAAGATATTTTGCGGCGACGCCAGTTTCCACCGATAATTCTCAGCTTATTGTCGTTATCATTGATATTCATACGACTTCACAGATTCAATTCAGGCGCCTGTCGGTTGCATGCAGACAGACGGGCAATCGCGAGAGGTATTGATGGCAGATAATGTTGCAGAAGCGGCGGTGGATGGCAAGCCGGGATTTTTCAGTCGGATAAAACAGGGACTTGGAAAAACCCGGACTAATCTGGTGACCGGGTTGGAAAGAGTGTTGCTGGGTGAAAAACAAATCGATCAGGATTTACTGGAAGAAATAGAGATCGCATTACTGCTGGCCGACGTCGGCGTTGATACCACCCGGGAGATCATCGATGGATTAACAGATCGGGTTAACAGGAAGGAACTTGGTGATTCAACAGCGTTGTACAGTCAGTTGAAGAGAGAACTTGCGGATATCCTGAGCGCCTCTGAACAACCAATGAAGCTGGATACAGACAAACAACCGTTTGTCATCCTGATGGTGGGTGTGAATGGCGCCGGCAAGACTACGACCATTGGCAAGCTGGCCCGATATTTCCAGAATGAGGGAAAATCTGTGATGCTTGCTGCAGGCGATACTTTCCGGGCTGCTGCAGTTGAACAACTGATGATCTGGGGTGAAAGAAACAATGTGCCTGTCATAGCGCAGGGCACGGGCGCCGACAGTGCCTCGGTCATTTTCGACGCCCTGGCTTCGGCGAGGGCAAAAGGCTGTGATGTCCTCATTGCGGATACCGCGGGTCGGTTGCAGAACAAGAAGAATCTCATGGATGAACTGGGCAAGATCAGCCGTGTACTGGGCAAACAGGATGAAAATGCTCCTCACGAAGTAATGCTGGTGCTGGATGCAGGGACAGGTCAGAATGCCATATCGCAGGCCAGGGAATTCCTTGCGGCAGTGGCAGTCAGTGGTATTGTGCTCACCAAACTGGACGGTACCGCCAAAGGTGGTGTGATCTTCGCCATCGCCAGACAATTGGACCTGCCCATCCGATTTGTCGGTGTCGGGGAACAGATTGATGATCTCAGACCGTTTTCCGCGGAGCAGTTCGTAGCCGCTTTGTTTGATGACGCTTAGTGATTAACCCCGGGCTGATGATGAATGACTTACACCCTGCGTTAGACAATACTTACACTGAATGAAAGTGATGGTGAGTCACTTCATTGGCACTTAAGACGTTTGAGTGCTAAAATTCGCAGTCCATTTGACCACACATCCGGTTAACTTTTGGGTAAAGACATACAACCGACGGACCTGCTGTCACCTGGCGGCAATCTGGAGGCATACATTCAGGCGGTTAATTCCGTTCCAATGCTGTCTGCGGAACAGGAAGCAGAACTCGCCACCCGTCTGTTCGAAAAAGACGACCTTGAGGCCGCCCGTCAACTGGTGTTCGCTCATCTCCGGTTTGTAGTGTACGTGGCTCGTTCCTATGCCGGTTACGGTCTGCCGGAGGCCGATCTTATCCAGGAAGGCAATGTCGGTCTGATGAAAGCAGTCAGACGTTACAATCCGGAATTCAAGGTCCGGCTGGTCTCCTTTGCGGTGCACTGGATTAAAGCAGAGATGCACGAATTCATTCTGAAGAACTGGCGCATCGTCAAGATTGCAACGACCAAGGCCCAGCGAAAACTGTTCTTCAATCTGCGCAGTTCCAAAAAGCGACTTGGCTGGATGAATGAACAAGAGGTGCATGACATTGCCCATGAACTGGGTGTTGAGCCACACACGGTTCGCCAGATGGAAGGACGCCTTGCCTCCCGTGACCAATCCTTTGATCTGCCTGAAAACGAAGATGAGGACTCTATTTCACCAGTTCAATATCTCGAAGACAGCAGCCAAGATCCAGGCGAACTGGTAGAAGCCGAGGATTCACTTGACCACGATCACAAACGATTGATGAATGCTTTTGGTGACCTGGATGGCAGAGCACGGGAAATTATTACTGCCCGCTGGCTGTCTGAGAAAAAACTCACCCTGCATCAACTGGCTGACAGATTCGGTATTTCAGCGGAACGTGTCCGTCAGTTGGAACAGAACGCCCTGAAGAAATTACGGGGTAAACTGGGGTCGCTGTAACCCTCCCACTGAAATCTCCACTGTGATCAGCACCTGTTAACCAGGAATGCTCTCGGGATCTTTGCCTGTACACTGTGAATGCCTATCAGGTTGCAAATTCTCACTGCCAATTATTTAATGCAGGGCAGTATGGCTTCAAAATAAGGATAGTCAGGAATGAAAACCCTGCTTGCTCTGATCTGCTGTCTGGCCCCTGCATTTGTCCTGGCGTCATCTGCATCTGGAAAGATCGAGAAAATCGCCGGGGAATACGGCAATATTGAAACTACGCTGACCCAGCAGGACCTGGACCGACTTGACCTCCAGACAGGAGATGATTTTGAATTGATGCACAAGGAAGTATTGATTATCGTTCATCTGGGTGAAACCTACAGTGATGTGGAACAGGGTTTCTGGATTTCGTTCATCAACTGGGAAGGGAAGCTGCGTATTGCCAGGAATGCAGCCAACGCAGCGGAGACGCTGGATGCTGCCGAGGGAGACGATATAACGATTTCTGTAATCGATTCGACCAACATCCATCAAGGGGAAAAAGAATAAGGCTTCCAGTCCAAATAAGATATCCAAGGTACTTGACCGGGACTGATCCTGCACCGTGAAAGACAGTAAACTGGGAGTATTACTGCTCAATCTGGGCACACCGGACCAGCCAACCACTCAAGCGATACGCCGGTATCTTGCAGAATTCCTGTCTGACCCGCGGGTGGTGAATTTACCAAGGTGGCTTTGGTTACCTGTTCTGTATCTATTCATACTCCGGGTCCGTCCGCAATCAGTTGCCGGCAAGTACCGGAAGATCTGGGGTAGAAAAGACAGTCCATTGCGAATCATCATGTACGCCCTGTCGGGACGGACCGAACGTGCTCTTGAGGTTGCCACAGGGAAGGAGTTGCAGGGTGAAAGTATTATGGTACGTCCTGCGATGACCTATGGTTCACCGGGTATCCGGCATTCAGTTGAAGCAATGATACAGCAGGGTGTTACACGGTTTCTATTCCTGCCACTCTTCCCTCAATACGCCAATGCCACTGTCGGTGCGTGCTACGACCAGATTACAGATTACTTCAGACACGAAGAATCACCACCCTTTCGATTTATCGCCGGCTACCATGATCAGGACAGCTATATTCATGCCCTTGCAAAATCGGTTGAACGCTGCCGCCGCTTTCTGAACAGTGAGACCCTGTTGCTGTTTTCATTTCACGGCATTCCCCGGGCTCAGTCCGACCAGGGAGACCCCTACGCAAACCAGTGCGCAAGAACCGCAGAACTCGTGGCTCATCAACTTGGATTGGGTAAGAACCAGTGGCGATTGTCATACCAGTCCCGCTTTGGTCCTGCCGAATGGCTGACACCCTATACCAGCGAAACACTTGCCCGGCTGCCTGCAGAAGGTATTGATCGTGTACTTGTCATCTGCCCGGGTTTTGCAACGGAGTGCTTGGAAACGCTGGAAGAAATCAAAATTATGAACCGGGAGATTTTCCTCAATGCTGGAGGTTCAGCATTCAAATATGTCAAGGCTCTGAACGCGACAGCGTTGCATGTTGATGTCATGAAAGATCTGATTACAGAACACTTTTATCCAGACGAACAACACCGATGAACCGTCGTGGGATTCCTGCTCTGGCGCCTTACAAGACAGGAGTTCCGCTGGACCTGTCCTGGAATTGCTGATCATGTGACACCCAGTTGGGGTCCATCATGGAGAAAAAGCTGTCCAGAATCCGGTATGTCAGCCCCCACACGATCTGACCTGCAACATCGTAACCGGGGAATATCTGCTTCTCTCCCTGCACTTCGAACCGGCAAGTGGTGAACGAGGACCCACTGTACATTTCATTCAGTGACCCCCACAGCACATCAGCCACCTCATGATTGGGACTGAATCTGATATCCTGATGATGTAGAACACAAAAAAATGGCGTCACTACAATATCGAATTTCAGCCTGTTGGGATTGGCTCGTACAGCATCCAGTTCCCCCAGAAAGGCAGCATGACTCAAATCAAGTCCAATTTCTTCCATGGTTTCCCGTGCCGCCGTCTCGCGGAGACTGGTATCCTGATCTTCCCTGTGGCCTCCCGGAAATGCCATATGACCGGACCATGGGTCTCCCTGTTTGGTAGCCCGAAGAATAAACAATACGTCAGTCTGTTCCCCGCTATCCCTGAGAATTACGGCTACTGCCGCCTGCCGCGTATCCTCTCCCACGCTGAGCCGCTCTGGAGTATGCCTATTGATGGACTGTTCAATTCTGTCAATGGATAACAGATTCATATTCTTCCCGCAGTAAATTTAATCCTTAAGATACAGCAAACCTGTCAATAACGCTTTCCGGGACTTGTTTGCAGCATTCGTTCAATCTTCCAGGGTCAGCCATACATGCACATTGTGGTGACTGACATGCAAGCTGGCGCCAGGTTTGATATATTGAATGCATGAGTGACGATCAGATTCGTCCTGACCAGAAACCTGCCCTCCATCTCAGGCAAAAAAGCTGGCGAAGTACCTTTGAATCTTTTGGCATTGTCAATTTTCGATGGTTCCTGGGTGCACTGTGTAGTGATTACGCTTCGATGAATATACAGATGTTCATTCGCGGCTGGCTGGTATTTGAAATCACAGATTCTTACGAGAAACTTGGATGGATGACCGCTGCCGGTGGGGTAGTGGGTTTATTCTGCGCGCCCCTGGGAGGCGTTTTGGCAGACCGGGTCAGGCAAAAGAAACATGTTCTGCAATTGGGTAGTTGTGCCAACGCGTGCGTTACGCTGGGAATGGCTTATTTCATAATCGTTGACGCGCTTTCATTCTATCATTTACTCACTGCCGCAGTATTACAGGGCATCATCATGAACATCATGATGCCTTCTCGCCAGGCACTCACCAAGGATGTCGTCGGGCTGGACCTGCTGACAAATGCCATTGGTCTGTCGACTTCCGGCATGAATTCGTCCCGCCTGCTGCTACCTGGACTTGCCGGTGGATTACTCTCGGCACTGGGCGGAGGTTACGGCAATATTGACCCGGCAAAATGGGTCTACATCCTGATAACAGTGTTTTATCTGGTTTCTGCACTGTTACTGTTCAAAGTGATGGTAATTGACAGAGCTGAAACTGCAATGTCCAAGGAATCCCTGCTATCACAAATTTCCGATGGCTTTGCCTATGTACTTCGCACACCGGTCATTTTCATGTTACTGGGCTGCAATTTTGTGATTGTTTTCTTCAGTATGGCTTATTTCATGCTGTTGCCGGGATTTGTCAAGGATGTCCTCGATGGTGGACCTGATAGATTAGGTCTTATGATTTCCGTATCTGGCGTTGGCTCTCTACTCTGTTCGTTGATCATCGCCAATCTGCCCAATCGCCATCGCGCCAGAGTCCTGCTTAACGGCTCCCTGTTGGTGGGATTGTCTCTGTTACTGTTCTCACTGTCGACAAATTACTGGTTGTCACTCTTTCTGCTTTTCATTACAGGTTTCGGTCAGGCCGCACGGATGTCGATCTCCAATGTCCTTATTCAAACCTATGTCGGTGACAGCTATCGGGGCCGGGTTATGAGTATCTACATGCTGGAGATGTCCATACTGTCCATCAGTGTCTACCCGGTCAGTGTATTGGCTGACTATGTCGGGCCGCAGTGGGCTGTTGGTGCATCTGCCATCTGTCTGATTATTTTTGTATCGAGCCTTTTTGCCGTCCCGGTGTATCGGGACCTCCATTAACACTGACTCATCAGGAAACCACTGACATGAACAAAGTGCGTATATGGGACATTCCGACAAGACTCTTTCACTGGATATTGGTGTTGCTGGTGAGCGTTTCCTTTTACACCGGCCTGAATGGCGGCATTGCGGAGATGGATTACCACATGCTGTGTGGATATGCGGTGCTGGCATGTATTTGCTTTCGCATAGGATGGGGTTTCATCGGCGGAAAGTACGCCAGGTTTACCCAATTTGTGAAGGGACCACGTGCTGTTTACACCAGCATTCGTCAACTCTTTGACAGGGATTCGCCAAGCTATCCAGGTCATAATCCTCTCGGGGCACTCAGTATAATCGCCATGCTTGCCATTTTGCTTGTGCAGGCGATAACAGGATTATTCTCCAATGATGACATCCTGCTGGAGGGTCCGTTGGTCCCATTGGTTTCGTACGAGACCAGCCGGGATTTCACCGGGATTCACAAATTCAACAAGTGGCTGATCGGTGGACTGATCGCACTGCATCTGACCGCCATTGCGTTCCACCGGATTGTCAGGAACGAGCGTCTGGTATTACCCATGATCAACGGCATAAAGAAGCTGGATATTACAGAACCTCCCACACATCTCCGATTGGAAATAGCCAAAGGTATAATTCTGATATTGATTTGCAGTGCACTGGTTTACGCACTGGTCACCTGGGCCTGGTAATCAGTGTTCCTCTCTGAAGTCGTCGTGACATCCCTTACATGATCCACCCAGTTTTTGCAGTGCCTGACCGACACCTTCGCCGCTTTCCACCGCCGAGGCAAATTCATCCGATGCAGCAATGAAATCCTCTGTCTTCTGTTTGAATTCATCAGGATTTTCCCACACTGTTGGAAGAGCTTCTGACTGCCGCACTGCGCTGTCTTCGGGGAATATATCCGGCACAATCCTGGCCAATTCAGCAAGTGAACGTGCATGAATCAACAGATTCTCCGAATGAACCTGACCCCTCATGATGGCTCCAACGGAAGCCATATGGCCACCGATCGCTTCCATCACACCATGACGGTATTTATACACAGCCTGCCCATCGGCAAGCACAGTGGGTAGAAACAGCAACAACAACAGAGGGGTTAAATATTTCATGCTTTCTCCTGGAATCCATTTCATGTCGATAGCATAACCTGTTCTTACCCAGAAGCAAATGAATGCCCCAAAGCCATCTGCGAACAGCCTCCATTAAGTAAACTGTCCCCCAGATAGCCAATTAAGTAAACTGTCCCCCGAACAGGATCAGTAAGAACACCCCATGGAAGTCATTCAACTTCTGATCAGCGGCACCTCGCAAGGTTGCGTTTACGGACTGATTGCGCTGGGCTTTGTACTGATCTACAAGGCAACAGAAATGGTCAACTTTGCCCAGGGTGACATCATGATGCTGGGAGCCTTCTTTGCCTTCACCTATATCAGTATTCTTGAATTCAACTTCTTCATTGCACTCGCGGCAACCATCGTCACCATGGCTGCATTAGGAGCACTTCTGGAGCGGACCATACTTCGATCCATGATCGGAGAACCGCCGTTTTCCGTACTGATGCTGACCATTGGGCTTGGCTTCATAATTCGTGCCGTTGCTGGTGCAATCTGGGGTAACGAACCAAAATCAATACCCACGCCCTATGCAGGCGGCGTACTGAGCTACAGGGAAGTAATCGTCGGATACGAGAATATAGTGATCATTCTCGGCACACTGCTAATCTGTGGATTTCTGTTTCTGTTTTTCAAGTTCTCAAGATTGGGTATCGCCATGCAGGCGGTATCACAGAATCAACTTGCAGCTTACTATCTGGGAGTACCGGTCAAACGTATATATTCGCTGGTCTGGGCACTGTCAGCGATTATATCCGCTGTCGCCGGCATTCTCATTGCACCGGTATCGTTGATCAGTCCATTGATGGGGTTTATAGGCATCAAGGCATTTGCCGCTGCTATCGTCGGTGGATTCGGCAGCCTTCCCGGCGCCATCATCGGCGGATTGATCATTGGTATCGTGGAACAGTTTGCCGGGCTCTATTTGCCTACCGGATTTTCCGATGTTTCGGCCTATGTGGTTCTTCTCCTTATGTTGCTGATCAGACCGCAGGGTATTTTTGCCTCCATGCAGCAAAAGAAGGTCTGATCATGCGGTTTATCAAAAAAATCAGCTACGAACAGGATGTCAGACTGTTTCAGCATGAGGGGCAGATATTCTGGTACAGCCTGCTTGTAATATCCGTGCTGGTTGCTCCTGCACTGCTTGACACATTCTATATCGGCGAACTGTCACTGGTATTCATATACGCTATTTCCGGCATTGGATTAATGATCCTGGTGGGCTATACGGGGCTTGTGAGTCTGGGACATGCGGCTTTCCTGGCCATCGGAGCTTATACCCATGCCTGTCTGCTGGCGGTCGGTGTGCCGTTTGTCGTTTCCATGATATGTGCGACATTCTTCTCGGCCCTGATCGGCGGACTGATCGGTATCCCTGCATTACGCATGACGGGAATATATCTTGCTGTCGCAACACTGGCATTTGCCAGCATCGTCGAGCAAATCCTGACACACTGGGTTTCGGTGACCGGAGGATTTCGTGGTATGGCGGTTGAACTGCCCCGGGTGCTGGGTGTTGAACTCTACGATGCGGTACCATTTTACTATCTGTGTCTTGGCATTCTGGTGGTTTGCCTGCTGCTTGCACTTAATCTTCTGCGATCACCCATGGGCAGAGCCATGCGCGCGATTCGCGACTCGGAAATCCCGGCACGGAGCATGGGCATTCACCTGGCCTTCACGAAGACGCTGGCGTTCGCCATTTCCGCTGGATTCACCGGACTGGCAGGTAGTCTGCTTGCCCACAGGATTGGATATCTGGCACCGGACAGCTTTACATTGCTGATCTCCATTCAATTACTGATCATGGTTGTTGTCGGCGGTCTCGGGTCTCTGCATGGTGTTATCTACGGTGCCGTTTTTATCTGTTTTCTGCCCCAGATAATCGCCATTATGCGTGATTTCCTACCCACGGCAATTGCCCGGATACCCGGACTGGAACCGGGCATTTTTGGACTGATACTAGTGCTCTTTCTCATTTACGAACCCCATGGGATATACGGTCGCTGGTTGAAATTCAGGCATTACTTTGAACAGTTTCCACTGTACCGCAAGGCAGCTCACAAAAGGCAGAAGTCCTACCTGCGAACAGAGAGACTGCGGTGAGTATCCTGCAGATGTCGGAAATGTCACTGAGTTTCGGTGGTTTACTCGCCGTGCAAAGGATTTCATTTGATGTTAACAACGGGGATGTCTTCAGTATTATCGGTCCTAATGGCGCCGGGAAATCCACACTCATTAATCTCATCAGCCGATTCTACGATGCCGATGAAGGTACACTCCAATTTGAAGGCAGAGACATCACTGCAACACCTCCCCATCACATTGCCGAACTGGGCATCGCCAGAACTTTTCAGAATATAGAACTGTTCGAGCATGAGACCGTGTTACAGAACCTGTTGATCGGCAAGCATGTATACAGGAAAACCAACCTGGTATCGGAATTTCTGTTCACACCAGCAGTGCGGCGACAGGAAATGGCGTTCCGCAAGGAAGCGGAAGATGTCATCGACCTGCTAGATTTGCAGCATTACCGGCATCAGGTCATCGGAAACCTGCCTTACGGCGTCCGTAAAATGGTGGAATTGGCAAGAGCACTCTGTGTCAAGCCCAGGTTGTTGCTGCTCGACGAACCCTCTTCAGGCTTGAATCCGGAAGAAAAGGAAGACCTGTCTTACTGGATTGAAGATATCAATGAGGAACTGGGTGTGACCATCATCATGGTTGAACATGACATGAATCTGGTGTTACGCAGTTCCAACAAGGTCATGGCCATGGCGGATGGTCGGTGTCTGGCTATTGGATTACCTGACGACATTCAATCCAATCCTGAAGTGAAGCGCGCATATCTGGGTGACTTTTGATGAGCCTTCTGGAACTGACCAATATAGAAACCTGTTACGGCCCCATTATGGCCATCCGTGGGATCAGTATGCAGATAGAAGCACAGGGTATCACGGTGTTACTCGGCGCCAACGGCGCCGGTAAAACCACTGTGCTGAAAACCATCTGCGGGGCGATGGACCCACAAAAGGGCAGAGTCAGGTTTGACGGAAAAGAAATACAGAAGTGGGACCCCGACAGGGTTGCCCGACTGGGCATTGGCCACGTGCCGGAAGGCCGGGAAATTTTCCCTTTCCTGTCAGTCAATGAAAATCTCATCATGGGCGCCTACTCAAGAACGGACCGGCACGTTGAGGAAGACCTTGACATGGTGTACGATTTTTTCCCGGTCCTGAAGGAGAAGCATGGTCATCAGGCAGGCTATCTTTCTGGTGGTCAGCAACAGATGCTGGCCATCGGCAGGGTGATGATGATGCGCCCCGTATTGATGCTGCTGGACGAGCCCTCGCTGGGGTTATCACCCAGGCTGGTGTCGGAAATCACCCAAATTATCAAACGCCTGGTAGATGAACAGGAAATGACCATTCTGCTGGTGGAACAAAATGCGGGGATGGCGTTGGACATTGGCAATTTTGGTTACGTCCTGGAATTGGGGCATATCGTGATGGAAGGCACTTGCGATCGTCTGCGCGAATCTACGGACATACAGGAATTCTACCTGGGTCTGAAGGATGAAGGCGTACGCGGTGGAAGACGTTGGAAACGTCGGAAAACCTGGCGGTAATCCCAATGGCTGAACACCACATTGATCTCTCTCAATCACCACCTGTCGTCACCATTGATCATTGCCGTACCGTTACGGAACTGTTTCTGAACCGGGTGCAACAGTATCCTGACAAGGTTGCCCTGCGGGAAAAGGAATTCGGTTTGTGGAATGAATATTCCTGGAGTCAATACGGTGATTACGCTCGATTGACCGGTCTCGGGTTGATTGCACTGGGGCTTAAACGGGGTGATGTCTGTTCTGTTGCCTCGGAAGTGTGCAAGGAATGGCTGTTTGCGGACCAGGGTATTATCAGTGTTGGTGGCGTTACCAACGGTGTATATCCTACTGACGCACCCAATCAGGTAAAATATCTCATTGCCGACAGTGGCACCCGCTTCTACTTTGCAGAGGATGAGGAACAACTGGATAAGGTCCTGCAAGTGCGTCAACACACGCCAACCCTGGAAAAAATCATTATTTTCGATATGGAGGGACTGCGGCGCCTCGATGATTCAATGTGTATGAGCTTTGATGCATTACTCGAATTTGGCAGGAACTACGCCAGGAAACATCCGGAAGTGTGGGAACAGGAAATCCACGCTGCCGACCCGGAAGACCTGATGGTACTGACCTACACATCCGGCACCACCGGACCACCCAAGGGCGCCATGATCAGCCATCGAAACATGATGTATATGATGGTGACCCTGCAACGCATCTACAACGTCTCTGAAAAAGACGAGCAACTGGCGTTTCTGCCACTCGCTCATGTTGCAGGGCGGGTGTTCTATATTTCACTCGTTCTGGAATCCTGCTCTGTCATCAATCTTGTCGAGGATGCGGAAACAATGATTCAGGATTTGCAGGAAATATCGCCGACCCTGCACTTTGCTGTTCCACGGGTATGGGAGAAGCAATACAGCACAGTCGCCATCATGCTCAAGGAAGGTACTGCTCTGGGTCGATTGGCCTATGACTGCGCCATCGCAATCGGAGAGAATGTGGCCTCATTCAGGTTACAGGGGAAATCTGTACCCCTGGTACAACATTTGCTTTTCTTTCTTGCGGAACACATGGTGTTGAAGAATATCCGTCGAATACTGGGTATCAACAACTGCCGTATCCTGTCAACTGCAGCAGCGCCTGTCGCCCCGGAACTCATCAAGTGGTTCTGGTCGCTGGGCAAACCCATGTACGAGGTCTATGGTCAAACAGAATGCACCGGTATCGTTACCTCCAACAGGCCGGATGCGCTGCGTATCGGCAGTGTTGGAAAATCTACTGAAGATGCAGAAGTCGAATTGTCGGCAGAAAACGAGATCAAGATCAGGAGTCCGGGGGTGATTACAGGCTATTGGAACAAACCTGAAAAAACCGCGGATACCATTCAACATGACTGGCTCTATACAGGAGATGTTGGCCGCCTGGATGAAGATGGATTTGTCTATATCATAGACCGGATCAATGACATTATTATCACATCCGGGGGCAAGAACATCACACCCAGCGAAATCGAAAACCAGTTAAAATTCTCTCCCTTTATTTCAGATGCCGTTATCGTGGGCGACAATCGGCCCTATCTGACCTGCCTGGTCATGATCGACCAGGAAAACGTCACTAAATTTGCCCAGGACAACGATGTACCATTCACCAGTTACACCAGTTTGTGTCACACTACGGAAATACAGGACCTGGTCTGGCAGGAAATTGAAAAGGTGAATCAGAAATTTGCCCGGGTGGAAACAATCAAGAAGTTCAGTCTTATCGATCAACTTCTGGACCCGGAAGATGAAGAACTCACGCCGACCATGAAACTCAAACGCAAGGTAGTGAATGAGAAATATGCAGATATGGTCAACAAGATGTATCAACCGGACAGGACAGCAACATGACTCTTGCATGGATAAAGAAACGCCACTTATCTGAATACTGGTCTGAATACTGGTTAATTTTCGCTTTGACCGGACTCATCTCCTGTGGCGGTAATGAGACCAGGGAACTGAATCCGGTATCTGACGACAGTGAATCACCAACGACGCGCGGTGTTACTGATGATGAGGTCGTGTTTGGAAGCCATACCGACCTCACCGGTAATATCGCCATATGGGGTGTCGGTTCAATCAATGGTGCACGTATGCGTTTTGATGATGTCAATGAAGCAGGCGGCATCCATGGCAGAAAGATACGTTTTGTAGTGGAAGATACACAATATGAAATACCCAGAGCCATTCAGGCGGCAAACAAGCTGATCAATCGAGACAAGGTCTTTGCCATGGTACTGAATCTGGGTACTCCCACCAACAATGCAGTCCTGACACAACAACTTCGCGCCGGCATTCCCAATCTGTTCCCCCTGACCGGTGCACGATCGATGGTGGAACCCTATCACGACCTGAAATTTACCCAGCGCGGCATTTATTATGATGAAATCCGTGCCGGCGTGAAGTACTTCATGGAGCGGGGTAAGGAAACACCCTGCGTTATCCATCATGATTCCGATTACGGGCAGGAAATCCTCGAAGGCGCCCGGGACCAACTCAAATCAATGGGCAGGGAACTGGCCATGGTTTCTGCCTACAAACCCAGTGAGACAGAATTTACCGCCAGCCTTATCCGGCTCAGGAACGCCGGTTGTGATGTTGTGCTGATGGGAACCGTACACAGAGATACCATTCTGATACTGGAGACAGCGCGAAAAATGGGATTTGAAGCGACCTTCGTTGGCAACAATGCCGCTTACGGTCAGGTCATCGCCGAGCAACAGAGCGGGTCTGGAGAGGGATATCACGCCTTTGTTCACATCGCCAAACTGTACAAGGATGATACTCTTCCTCAAAACGTGATCGACTGGTGGAATGACTATGAATCCCGATTTGGTACGGAACCGGGCATTCCTGCCATGGAGGGATATCGTGCCGCTGATCTTGTGGTCCTGGCACTGGAAAAGGCTGGTCCCGTGCTGACCATAGAGTCATATATTCAGGCCCTTGAACAGATTACGGATTACACTGACATTTTCGGCTATCGCATTGCGTTCGGCCCCGGTGATCATAAAGGCGTAGACGAATCAGTCCTGTCCGTTGTTGAAAACGGCCGTTGGAAGACTCTTGCAACCTCAATTTCCTATTAACAGAATCCATGAAACCATGACAGAAGAAACCCACTACCCCTTTGAAGCATCGCTCGCCAGGCTTGAACAGCTCGTAGAACAAATGGAAAAAGGCGATTTGACCCTGGAAGCCTCCCTGACAACGTTTGAGGAGGGCATAAAGTTGACACGCGAATGCCAACAGGCGCTGAAGACTGCCGAGCAGAAGGTCAAAGTCCTGCTGGAGAAAAACGGTACAGTCGAAGAACATCCATTTCAGGATGGCTGATTTTCCGGATCTCAGGAATCGAAATACCGCTCAATTGAATTGGCATCTGGACCAATGCAATGCTCCTCCAAAATTGCAGGAAGCCATGCGTTACAGCGTGCTCAATGGCGGTAAACGCATCCGGGCTCAACTGGTTTACCTGAGTACCATGGCGTTGGGCGCCGATATTGGAGTGGCGGATTCGCCGGCAGCGGCCATCGAACTGGTGCATGCCTATTCCCTGATTCACGATGATCTGCCAGCCATGGATGATGATGACTTCCGCAGAAACAAACCGAGTTGTCATATAGAATTCGATGAGGCGACTGCTATTCTGGCTGGAGATGCCCTGCAGACTCTGGGTTTTCAAATCCTTGCCGAAGACGACAAACTCAATCCCGAGGTCAGACTGCGTATGATCGGCGGTCTGACAAGAGCGATCGGCGGCACCGGTATGATCGCAGGGCAGATACTGGACCTGAGTTACGAAAACAAACGGATCAACAGGCAGCAACTGGAACAGATGCACCTCCTAAAAACTGGTGCTCTCATCAGTCTGTCCACGGAATTCGGCGGTATGATTGCCGGCGCTGACAGCAACACACAAGAGATCCTTGAGCAATTTGGTTCTGCTCTTGGTCTGGCATTTCAGATCAGGGACGATATTCTTGATGCCACAGGTGAAGACGAGGACATTGGTAAACCTCGAGGATCAGATGCCGCGAATCAAAAATCTACTTTCGTGACTACTTTGGGACTTGATGTTGCCCGCCGAAGTCTGAAGGAAATAGTCGATACCGCCAATGACAGCATCATGAAACTGGGTCCCGGAGCCCGACCTCTGCAGCAACTGGCGGGCTTTGTTGCAACAAGGAATTATTAGGCGGGTTCGCCCCGCGACCCCACGACCGGTGCGCTGTCGCGCAGCAAACATGATTGCACTACATGCCATGTTGTCAAATGGTGATAAAATCAACCAAAGCGCTGGAAGGGATCAGGACCAACTCCATGTTCAATAACATACCCGTCGAAAGACCAGATACACCCCTTCTGGATCAGGTTAAAATTCCCTCGGACTTGCGTCAGTTTGATGAATCAGCACTGGAACAGTTAGCTGAAGAATTGAGGCATTTCCTGATTTATACCGTCGGCCAGACTGGCGGTCATTTCGGCGCCGGACTCGGTGTCGTCGAACTGACACTGGCGCTGCACTATGTTTTTAACACTCCCGAGGACCTCATTGTCTGGGATGTGGGACATCAGGCTTATCCCCACAAAATACTGACTGGTCGTCGGGAACAGATGCACACGCTGCGGAAACCTGATGGGCTGGCTCCTTTTCCGGTCAGAGACGAAAGTCCCTATGACACCTTTGGCGTTGGACATTCTTCCACTTCCATCAGTGCAGCCCTGGGTATGGCAATCGCCAGCAGGCTTCAGGACCAGGAAAGGAAAATTATTGCGGTCATCGGCGATGGCGCCATGACCGCCGGATTAGCCTTTGAAGCACTGAATCATGTGTCCGATGTTGAAGCAAACCTGCTGGTTATCCTGAATGATAACGCCATGTCCATTTCACGTAATGTCGGCGGCCTGGCAAAATATTTTGCCCGCATCCTCAGTAGCCGACTGTATCTGTCAATGCGCGAAGGCAGTAAAAAAATCCTCAGCAGAATCCCACATGCCTGGGAACTGGCAAAGAAAACAGAAGTACATATGAAGGGCATGGTTGTGCCGGGGACGCTGTTCGATGAACTCGGCCTCAACTATATGGGACCGGTAGACGGGCACGACCTGAAAGATCTCATCAATATACTGCAGAATATCAAGGACCTGAAGGGACCACAGTTTCTGCATGTCATCACCCAGAAAGGCAAAGGGTATGGACCGGCGGAGGCATCGCCAATCGGCTCACACAGTCTCTCGAAAATAGAAAAAACACCTCAAAAAAAATCCAACCTGCCAAGCTATTCGAATGTCTTTGGAGACTGGCTCTGCGATATGGCAGCCCGGGACGAACTTCTGGTAGGTATAACGCCAGCCATGCGGGAAGGCTCTGACCTGATCAGGTTTTCCGAAGAGTATCCGGACCGTTACTTCGATGTCGCCATCGCAGAACAGCACGCCGTTACTTTGGCGGCGGGTCTTGCAGTACAGGGCGCCAAACCCGTCGTTGCGATTTATTCCACTTTTCTGCAACGGGCATACGACCAGTTGATTCATGATGTCGCGATACAGGATATCAACATCCTGTTTGCCATCGACCGCGCCGGTCTTCTGGAAGACGGACCTACACACTCCGGTGTATTCGACCTGTCCTTCATGCGTTGTATCCCCAACCTGATACTGATGGCGCCATCCAATGAAAATGAAGCCCGGCAAATGCTCTATACCGGCTATTGCCATGAAGGACCTGCCGCCGTTCGCTATCCCAGGGGGGCAGGACCAGGTATCCCGGTGACCAGGGAAATGACGGCATTGCCCATCGGTAAATCAAGTCTGATAAGAAACGGCAAGGATATTGCCATCCTTGCTTTCGGCTCAATGGTTAATCCTTCCAGGGAAGTGGCCGAAAAACTCGATGCAAGCCTGGTTGATATGCGATTCATCAAACCGCTGGACCATACGATGATCATCCGAATGGCGCATGAACATTCTCTGCTGGTCACTGTGGAAGAGAATGTCATCTCAGGAGGTGCGGGGTCTGCTGTCAGTGAAATGATAAGGGAGCGCGAACTGGAAACAACAATTCTGACACTGGGCGTCCCGGATCAATTTATCCATCAGGACAAACCAGCAAACATGCTCACGGCATGCGGTCTGGACAGCCAGGGAATCCAGAACGCCATCGAATGCAGGCTGGCAACGGGAACCGAACCTGAAAATAATCGTTTAAGAACCTGACCGCCAGAAATTATTTCTTACCGAACAGATGACCCAGTTTACTGGCCTTGGTCGCGAGATACCGTGCGTTATGATCATTCAATCCCGTTTCCAGAGGAATACGCTCGGTAATTTCAATGCCCAGTTTTGACAACGCATTTACCTTGACTGGATTGTTGGTCATCAGACGAATCCTTGATACCTGGATATACATGAACATGCTCTTGCACATCGTATAGTCCCGAAGATCAGGGGGGAAACCCAGATGTTCATTGGCCTCAACGGTGTCCGCTCCATGGTCCTGCAAAGCATAGGCCCGGATTTTGTTGATCAACCCGATACCCCGTCCTTCCTGGCGAAGATAGAGAATGACACCGGCGCCCTCCTCTGCAATTTTCTGCATGGCGAGATGTAATTGAGAGCCGCAGTCACAGCGTATGCTGAACAGACTGTCCCCGGTCAGACATTCGCAATGAACCCGGCATAATACATTGTCCCGGGCACTGACATTCCCCAACACCAGGGCGACATGCTCCTTACCGGTATCCATATCTTCAAAACCATGCAACGTGAACTCACCAAACGGCGTTGGAAGTCCACACGATGCAACATAAACCAGAGACATAAAACTTCCTCATTTACCGACAGATTTTACAGTTATCGGAGAAGACTTCACTACAGAAATAACTGCACGCCAAAAGCGGTCAACTGTAATACTGCAAACGCGTACACACCTGCGGCCGCATCATCCAACATGATGCCCAACCCACCATCAAGATTTCTGTCGAAGTAATTTACCGGCCAGGGTTTCAGAATGTCGAAGAAACGGAAAAGAAGAAAACCCAGCAACAGATAATGCCATCCCTGCGGCATGAGAAACAGCGTAATCCACAAACCGACAAACTCATCCCATACGATCCAGGATGGATCTTTCACCTTCAACCGTTTAACAGCCACACCACAAATGAATATTCCTGACAGAAAGGCAATGGCTACACAGGTCAGATACAGCCAGGGTGGAAATTGCGTCAGCAGCAGGAATGGCAACAGCGCTGCCAGGGAACCACACGTACCGGGAGCTTTCCTGACCAATCCACTGCCAAATCCCGATACCAGCAGATAAATCGGGTCCGAAAAAGTCTCCCTGATTCCAGGACTGTCAGAAATGGCGATAACCCCGACTTTCCACAGGCGTTTTATGACCGTCGGGATGCTGCAACCACAATCCCCTGTCCGTTACGATACTGCCGATTCTGGTGACAAGAGTCCCGGTACGACGCGACAAATCCAGAATGGATGTTTGACGGTCCGGAGGTGCACAGAAACACAGTTGGTAGTCATCACCACCAGCAAGAACAAATTCCAGGAGGTCCCCGGTATTGGCAAATGCACGCAATGCGGAAGAGATGGACAGTCTGTCCAGTTCAATAATCGCGCCAACACCACTCGCCTGAAGTATATGTTCAAGGTCTGGAAGCAGACCATCCGATATGTCGATACAGGCTGATGCGATTCCCCGTAATGACTGACCTGTCTCAATAGCGGGCATCGGATGGCAATATGCCCTGGCCAGTTGCTCATGTCCCTCACAGCCCTGCGTTACAATACGCAAACCCGCTGCTGCATCGCCTGTATAACCGGTCGTATAGACAGCATCCCCAACCCGGGCGCCACTTCTGGTCAACGCGCTGCCTTCCGGTACCGTTCCCATGATCGTCATGGTGACCGACAGTGGCCCGCGGGACAGATTACCGCCTACCAGCGGAATCCTGTATTGGTGCGATAACGTGGAAATCGTTTTCGAAAACAACTCCAACCACTGACTATCCGCTTCCGGCAATGTCAGGGCGATGAGAAACCCCAGGGGTCTGGCGCCCATTGCACTAAGGTCGCTGAGGTTCGCCGCGAGGGCGCGATGTGCCGCAATATCCCCTGCCGAGCCAACCGGAAGGTGGACACCTGACAACAATGTATCCGTGGAGACGCAGAGCTGATTGCCCTGGGAAACCTTCAACAGGGCGCAATCGTCACCCGGTCCGAGCTGCACCTCATCACTACGCCAGCCAATGTTCGCGAAGTACTTGTCGATGATCTCAAACTCGCCTTCAGACATGATTCAATCCGACTTTTTTTGTTGTGCGAGAGAATCAAGGATCGAATTGATATACCGGTGACTCTCCGTTGCGCCAAACTGTTTGGCAAGCTCTATGCCCTCATTGATGGATACCCGATATGGTATGTCCGCCCGATGCAACAATTCATAACTGCCGATCAGCAGAATGGCTTTCTCGACCTGGTCCAGCTTGTCCAGGGAACGATCAAGAACAGGAGAAATGGTTGCAAGCAGTTCTGATCTGTGCTGGTCAATCCCGTCCAGTAATTCCTCGAAGTACGTGATATCTGTTCCTTTCATGTTCTGCTTATTATGATCGGAACAGAATTGACTTTTTACAACACCTGCCGGGTCACCCGTCATTTCTATTTGATACAAAGCCTGCAAGGCAATTCGACGGGCTTTACTACGGGGTTTCCCATGGACTGCATTCATCAACAGGCCTGCTTAAGTCTTCATGATGTACCGGGCAGACAACCCACCCGGCGCATACTGATGAGAGCCTTCAGCGGGCCAAAATCTCGCCCTGCCGCTGTCGCGGAGCAAACAGGCCGGCTTACCTGGATTCTCTTCGTCATGTTTGATGGGAGTTATTCAAGACGACGGAACAAACTGACCAGTTCCATCGCCGCCATCGCGGCATCCGACCCCTTGTTGCCAACCTTGGTTCCGGACCGCTCAATAGCCTGTTCAATGGTATCTGTCGTCAGCACACCGAATACCACCGGCAAGTCTTCATCCAGAGAGACTCTTGCAATGCCACTGGCACACTGACCGGCGACATAGTCAAAATGGGGTGTGGCGCCACGAATAACCGCACCCAGTGCAATGATGGCATCACACTGCCGCTTTTGGGCAATTCTTTTAACCGTTAACGGTAATTCAAACGCCCCAGGTACTTTGACCACAGTAATATTGGCGTCGGCAACACCGAGACGCTTCAGCGTGTCAATTGCTCCTTCCAGCAAACTATCCACAATGAACTCATTGAATCGAGCCGCTACGATGGTAAACCTTCCTGTATTGGCTAAGTAATTACCCTCAATTATCTTTGTCATCTGTCATGTTCCCATTTGAGATCATCAGGAGCCTTCAGCGAGCCAATAACCCGCCCTGCCGCTGTCGCGGAGCAAACAGGCCGACTTACTTGTATTTTCTTCGTCATGTTTGATGAGAGTCAGGCCTTACTGTCAGGCGAAAATCCCGCCCCACCATTCGTATATCTGCTATTTCGAGATGATGAAGATTAACCATCTTACCAATTTCAGGAAGATTCAGTAATGACCGGGCATCATTTCCCATAAAATAAGGCGCTACATAGATCACAATTTCGTCGCACAATTGTTGTTGAACCAGTGCTCCGGCCAGGGTTGCTCCACATTCAAACAATACTTCATTACAATCAGATGCGCCCAGAAATGCCAGAAACACCCTCAGGTCTACACGTCCATCTTCTCCCGAATCAATGATTTCGACTGGCGCCGGATAATTGTTCTCCGGCGGACGGGTACATACAATCACCGTATTCGGATCAGACAGAACCACTGACCCAGTCGGGATTCGACAATGGGAATCCAGCACATAGAGCTTTCTCTGAACAACCGCCGCGAGTTGGGCATGCTCATGGTCCAGTTCTGTCGCTCTCACGTTCATGCGTGGATCATCATCAACGATGGTCTGGACACCTGTCACAATAGCCGAACTTTGCGCTCTCAATCTCTGCACATCTCTGCGGGCATCCACACCAGTGATCCACCGGCTTTCACCATTGGCCAGAGCCGTTTTCCCATCTAGTGTCATGGCGAGTTTCAGGCGTACAAACGGAATGCCGGACTCATGTCTTTTTATATGGCCGGGATTGAGTCGCCTGGCAGATGACGCAAGCATTGGTGTCACAACTTCTATACCGGCATCGTCAAGTATTCTGAATCCCGCACCAGAGTTCAGAGGATCAGGGTCCTCCATGGCTGCCACCACGCGTTCGACACCTGCCTCAACCAGTGCAAGTGCACAGGATGGCGTCCTGCCCTGGAAACTGCATGGTTCCAATGACACATAGGCAGTAGCACCGCGGGCAGAGACACCGGCATGGCGCAGAGCCATAGCCTCGGCATGTTCGTCGCCAGCCTTCAGATGATACCCCTCACCAACGATCCTGCCGCTCCGGACCAACACACATCCCACTCTCGGATTGGGATGCGTCGTATAGAGTCCTTTCTCCGCCAGCCGGAGGGCCCGGGCAAGGTAGGTCTGATCGTTCATGTCTGCTTACGAAACAGGTTATTTTGCGGTTGCGCCTTGCCTAACAAATCTATTTCTTTCTTGAATTCCTCAACATCCTGAAAACTTCGATACACAGATGCAAACCTGACATAGGCGACATCGTCCAGTTCGCGAAGTGCCTGCATGACGAGTTCGCCAACGACCCGTGTCCTGATCTCACGTTCACCTGTTTCACGCAACTGATGTTTAATACGATTGATGGTGGCATCGATGAGTTCAAGGCTAACCGGTCGCTTTTCCAGAGCTCGCAACAAACCGTTTCTCAGCTTGTCCTCATCAAAGGGCTGGCGGTTCCCATTGTTCTTGATGACTCTTGGCAGCACCAGTTCCGCAGATTCAAAAGTGGTGAATCTCTCTCCACAATTCAAACATTCACGGCGCCGCCGCACCTGGTCGCCATCAGCGACAAGCCTGGAATCGATGACTTTAGTCTCATGGTCGCTGCAAAACGGACAATGCACGATTGAACCTCACTCAATAGAACCTTTGGATTTTACATGTTATTATGACGATAATTGTGCCAGAGAATTAATTAATCAGCCTGTAACGATTATAAATTCGTATTAATTCATAAAATCCACTTGTACTACCGATAAATTAGTGCAAAACTCTTGGCGTATTTTTTAAGAACCTGATTTAAGGGAGTTTTAATAATGAATGAACAACAAGTTACCAACCCAAATGCAGTACGTTACATTCTTGCCATGCTCTTGGGTATGGTGCTCAGTCTGGGTACTGTGACTGTCCAGGCGCAAGGTTGCGTTTCCCAGGATGAAAATGACCCCTTGTGTAATCCTGATGCGGTAGTTCGTGATCATGGGGATGAGATCGACGACATCAATGAAATTATTGGTGATATCACGGACATTGATCAGGCCATTACGGATGCCAATACGCAACAAACCTCGGAGATTGAGGCAAAACAAGCGGCAGCTGATATGCAACAAACCTCGGAGATTGAGGCAAAACAAGCGGCAGCTGATATGCAACAAACCATGGACATTGAGGCAAAACAAGCGGCAGCTGATATGCAACAAACCATGGACATTGAGACAAAACAAGCGGCAGCTGATATGCAACAAACCA
>LXNI01000729.1_pt1 | contig 35584 bp, 44 predicted proteins | sample 809091 | NCBI WGS metagenome assembly LXNI01 (sample SAMN04870527, study PRJNA318959) | sponge metagenome | biome: 01000161; feature: marine sponge reef; material: water | host: Sarcotragus foetidus | place: Greece: Milos, Mediterranean Sea | collected 2013-05-29 | depth 5-7 m
ACCCTCAGGCGGCAGACGGTACGGAACCGTCTGCCGCTTCCAGAAACCAACCCCGAACCGAACCGGATCGAAACCTCTCTACCGCTCCCGCTCCACGCTCATTTCTCTATTGGAAAACACTCGACGACCCGTTGGCCCTCCTCGTTGGCCTCACCAGTTTCTCTGGCCGTGGCGGCGCTCAGTGTTGAGGCGCGGGAGACAGCGGCCACCCAGTGATGGGAGAAACGCTGCGCAGGCATGTTGGCAGGGCCAACAAAGTGTTGACCCGGTCCCGTGGTACGCTGGCTGGGATGACCTTGGGACGGCTCGAAACTGACCCCGGCGCCGGGCTGCGGCGCGACATCAACGACCACCTCGAGGTCGTCGGGCGGCGCTTCGATCAGCTGGATCGGCGGATCGACAATCTGGACGCACGGCTCGACGGGTTCGGACGAAGACTAGATGCCGTGGAGCAGCGCCTCGGCCGGGTCGAAGAACGCCTCGACGGCGTCGACGGCCGCCTCGACCGCCTGGAGCAACTGGTCGCTTTCGTCGCCCGGCAACACGGCTGGACGGACCCCGACGACGACAACAGCGGCGAACCCACTCCGCTCACCTGGTAGGAGCCACCGCCATGACTGCACCGGCCCAGTACGTCTCTACGATCCACACGAGCCTCTCGTTCTGGCGGACGCTTTTTGAGCGCCTGAGGGATGCCTGGGCCAGCGCGTTCGGATCCTTCGGCTACAAGGGCGAACCGCCCGCGGCACCACCTGTCGAGCGCGAGCCGAAGGTGATGGAGGTGACGGCAGAGCTCGGGACGCTGAGGATGACGTTGTCCGACGCCCGAGGACGAATCGAACCGCCGAGCGGAAAGCGCGCCGCGACCCGCTAGACCGGCAGCGCGCCGCCCTGGGCGACGGCCTCGCGGTAGTTCTCCCACGCCTCCTCGACGGCCGGCTTGCAGTAACGCAGCGTGACTCGCGGAGGCCGCCGAGCGCCGCCGAGCACCTCGGCCACGATCTCCACGACCAGGTGCGCCGGAACGCCCTGGCGCCGCCATTCCTCGATCACCAGGTACTCCCCGGGGGTGATCATCAGCGGCGCTCCGGGCAGGCCCAGGAACACGTCCGCGACCTGGCTGCAGTACTCGGCGGTCGCGTCGTGCTCGTCACTCATCAGGCCACCCGATCACCGAGATCCCAGGGTCCACGTCCTCGAGTAGCACGCTGCCGGCGTCGGCGGCGTCGCCGTAGCCGACCCATGTTTCGATGACGGTCTCGGCACCGCCGCAGGCCCGCATCCACGCGAGGATGTCCTCCAGGGTCAGATACGGGTTCTCGTCGCGACTGGCGAGCACGATCTGTCCGCGGGCGACGATGGCGACGGAGGTCTCCGTGACCAGGGCGCGCACGTCCACCCAGTCCCCGAACTCGCCGCGGTAGTCGATGTGGTGGTTGGCGAGGATCTGTGCGGACACGCCGGCGATGGAGTCGGCGTAGCTGAGCGGCCCGCCACCGGCCCAAAGCGCGGTCGCCGGCCGCGTGACCGTCTCGGGCCACCGGTCGAAGAGCTCGCAGAACCGGATCTCGTCACCGGGGCGCACGGTGCGCCAGGCAACAGGTTCGGCGACGCCGAGGCGCTTGGCGACAAAGACGATCACGAGGCGCTGATGGTCCGGTTGGAGCTGACGGGGCCGGCCCCGACGCTATTCGAGACGGTTGCTCGCACCGTGTGTGTCGCCGGCTGCGAGTTCTGCACGCGGTAGTTGATCCGCCACACACCCGATGCGTCGCGGTTTGCGGCGATCGTGACCGTGACCGAGACGTTGCCGAACAGCACATGGTCCCGGACTGTGTACCAGCCGATCCCCGACCCGCCATACGCTTCGACTGCTATCGAGGTTCCGTCGCCGCCGGCGCCTTCGGAGATGGCGAGCGCCACAAGACTGTTGGCGCCAGAGTGCCTAAACGTACTGCGGCTGCTGATCACGGGCTGTCCCGGCCTCTCAGGGCCGGCCGCGGCAATCGTGAACTCCCGTATCACCGACGCCGGGCTTGTTCCGTCGGCATCACGGGCGTAGCAGCGGGAACGGTAGGTTTCGACGTTGGCCGTGCCCGCATGAACGCGCGACGTTCCCCAGGTACGCACCGTGGTCCACGTAGTGCCCAAAAGCACCTGAAACAGGTACTCGATGGTGCCGTCGCCGGTGACGACGCCGGCCGTCAACGTGTAGGGGCCTGTTGTTCCGGTCGCAGTGCCGCCGGTGGCCGTCAACCCAGGGGCCGATGGTGGATCGCCATCCGTGGTCGGCGCGGCCGTCACCGTGACAGTGATCGCCGTCGACGGATCGCTGTTTCCGTTCGTGTCCTGGGCGAGGGCTCGGATCCGGTAGGAGCCTGGCGTTGCCGGGTCGACCGTGTAAGTGCGCGACGTGCTCCAGGTTCGAAGCACCGCCCAGGCGCCGTTCGTGAAGTACTCGAAGCGATAGCGGACGGTGCCGGTTCCACTGACCACGCCAGCGGTCACGGAATAGCGCTCGACGCCTCCGGTGCCGCTGATGGTCGGCGCGTCTGGCAGATCTGAGCTTCCGGTGCTGACGGTGGCGACCGCGGACACGGACCCGTTCGTGCGGCCAGCCGAGTTGATCGCCACGAACCGGTAGTAGTAGGAGCCGTCTGGCCGGTTCAGGTCCGTCTGGTTCAGGTTCGTGGTCGAGGCCACGATCGTGACCCACGATCCCGAAGTGCCGGTGCGCCGCTGCAGCGCGTAGGACGTGGCCCGCGCCGCGGCCGAGCCTTGGACGGTCACGTCGTCGCTGTTCACCGAGACGGTGGGCGCAGCCGGAGCCGCCGGCGCGGTCACGGACCCGCCCTGAAACGGGTTCGAGAGCACCAGGTCGACTGGCCCGGAAACGTAGGTCTTGCCGTCGATCACCCGTTCGGTCGTCACCGTCACGAGCGATTGCGTCGGGTAGTAGGCGACGCCCGCGGGCGTGCGGCTGACGACCAGATCTTCAATGGAAGCGCCCGCGGCCGGAAACACGTCGTTTTCTCCGATGCGGTAGATCCGGATGCTCGGCAGAGCCGCGATGCGGCTCGGCGTGCCCTCGAACGCCCGCTCCTGTCTGACGAAGATCCGGCTGAGCCCCGGGCCGTAGTCGAAACTGAGCTTCATGGTCGTCAGGTAGAGAGCGCCCGACGCCTCGCTCTCAAGCGAGCCCGAGAGGCTCGTAACAGCCCCTGGCGCATCGTCGCCCGGGTCGCCCCGGTCAGCGAGAAGGTCCCAGAACGAGCCGCCGTTGTTCGCCTGAGTCGGCGCATTGCCCGCGGCCGCCGTGTGGTCGGAGGTGCAGATCCACGACCGACCGTCGTTCCCGCAGCACTCCTGGACCTCGTACTCGTTGCCGGCGGCCCAGGCCCCGCGCCACATGAACGAGTCGCCGTCGACGCCGGGGTTCCCGTGGTCCGCCAGCAGCTCCCACCAGGTGTTGCTCGTCGCCGTGGAGTCCGTCCCCGGAGGCGCTTTGTTCGCCGCTGCTGCGTGAGTCAGCTTGCAGATCCAGGTGCGCCCCTCGTTGGCGACCACGTCCCGCACCATGTGGTCGTCGTCGACGGTCCGGTACGTCCCGTGGTCTGCTCTCCAACCGCCCTGCCACTCGAACCCCACCCCGTCGTTCGCTTCGGGTCCGACGTCTCCCCGATCCGCCATCAGGTCCCAGTAGCGCACGTTGTTGACGGCGCCGCCGTTCGCCTCCGTGGGCTGGTTCGCCGCGCTTGAGGTGTGGGCGCGCACGCAGATCCAGCTCCGGTGATCGCTCGACACGCAGTCGCGGAGCACGTACTCGGTGGCGGAAGCCCAGGCCCCGCGCCACATGAACGAGTCGCCGGCGACACCGGGATCCCCGTGGTCCGCCAGCAGCTCCCACCAGGTGTTGCTCGTCTCTGCGGCGTCACCAGCCGGAGGCGCCTTGCCCGCCGCTGCTTCGTGAGTCAGCTTGCAGATCCAGGTACGGCCCTCGTGGGCGACCACGTCTCGCACCGCGTGGTTGGCGTCAACGGTCCGGTACGTCCCGTGGCCCGCGGCCCATGTCCCCTGCCACTCGAAACCGACACCGTCGTTCGACCTGAGCGTCGCCGGCGTCACGCCCGTCTCGCGCGCCGGCGATCGAAGCCGAGACGTGTCCACGTGACGTACCGCCACCCGCAGATTGTCCGTCACCGCGACGCCTACACGCCGGAACGACGAGCCAGAGATTCGACCGCGAAACGTCCAGCCGGGCTCCGACAGGTCCACATCCGCGTTCGCCTGGCCGGGCATTCCCACCCGGTCGAACACCTCCGTGTACCAGTAGTCCGGCGCTGTCTCCGGAGTCCATCGCACCCAATAGCCCCCGGCCGCAGGCTCCGCAACGAGGCCCTCCGGCGCCGGAAGCGCGTCCGTCTTGCCGTCCGCCACGAGCTCAGCACTCAGCACCCACGCCGATCGCCGCCGGCGGCCGATGAACCGGGCCCGGATCCGGTAGCCGCCCAGCGCGACGTTCTTCTCCACGATGCTCCGGGCCTGTGTGATCCGAAGCGGCTCCCAGGGTCCACGCGGCAGCGCCGACCAGTCGCCAGCCGCAATCTCCTCCGGCGTAGCCCGTCGCTTCGGCCGCTGGATCTGGTACTCCACACGGTCGATCCGAGGGTCGTCGCCGCCGAGGACCGCGATCTCGAGCTGGCTGCGAACGAGGTTGCCGTCTTCGTACGTTGTCTCCCGCACCGTCACCGACGTCGGCGGCAGGATCGCCGCCACCGGGTCGACCAGCGGCGGCGACAGCATCCGCCGCTGCTCGATCGACGTGTACTTGTTCGGGTCGTGCCGCCTCGCCGTGATCAACGCTTCGAGCTGGTCGCGCTCCGCCAGCTCCGTCACGATCCAGTCGATCGCGGCCGCATCGTTCACCACCAGGTCGCCCGGCACCAGACCCGTGGGCACGTCCGTCGTCACCAGCACGTCGGCACCCTCTCCCGGCGCCTGCGTGACGGCAGCCGTTTCACCCTCACCGAAGGCCATCGTGCCGCCGGCAGCCAGCCGCGGCGACTCCGAATCAAGCGTGATCGTCTCGCGGCCCGCCGTCGACGTGTCGACGCCCTTCACGCGGAACGCCGCCCGCACCTCGAAGCGCTGCTGGTCCGCGATCTGGATGCGGTCGCCCGGGCGCAGGTGCATGCCCTCGAGCGCCATCCGGAACTTCACCGTCTCCGACTCGCGCTCCTGCTCGTTCAGGACCAGCAGGCCCGTACGGTGAGCCTGGCCGCGCGACGTGCAGCCGACGGCCGCGACGTCCTTCTGCCGGTAGCCGTACTTCGACACCAGGTCGTCGCTCACCACCAGCTCGATGCCGGAGCGGTACTCGTCCTCGGGGTCCTGCCACGTGACAGCGGCCGCCGAGTACCGCTCCTGCCAGCGCAGGCCCTGGTAGTCGAACTCCCCGTCGACCACGTTCGCGTTGCCGATCGCCGCGACGACGTCGCTCTCGCCGTCGATCGACAGCGAGGCCGCGCCGGAGTTCCACGAAACGGCGGCCCGGCAGGCCGACAGCACCCAGTCGATCACCCTGCGCGCCTGTTCGCGGCGCTGAATGATCCCGTTGAACCTCCAGCGGGGCTCCATGCGGGTCTCGCTGTCGGGCGCCGGCACGAGCTCGTCGCAGTGGCGGGAGAGCTCGAGGAAGAACGCCCGTCCGCTGCGCACGGCCTCGACCATCCCGGGAATGCCGCCCAGGCCCGCCCTGCGGTCCGTCAGCAGGTCGTACGCGATCCACGCCGGGTTGTCCGTCCACACCCGCCGCATCGTGCCGTCCCAGACGCCTGAGCCGTATCTGGCAGCCGACGTCGACGTCGAGCTAGTCGGATCGTAGATCGACGCCGGCGGCGCCAGCACCTTCCGGCCCTTGACCTCGTACTCGCGGCGGGTCACGTTCACGTCCGAGCGCAACGTCTCGATCACCAGGCCCATCACCGCCGAGTGGGGATAGGACTGCTTCACGTCCCGAAGGCCGGTCAGCCGCTGCCACCACATCGCGTCCTGGACCTGGTCCGACGTCGAATCCGCCGTCACCCGAGTCACACGGATCTGCCAGGTCCCGTTCGCATTGACGCCGCTCGGGCGCTCCACGCGCCAGGCCAGCTCCCGCACGTCCAGAGACCTGTCGCGCACCGTCTGCGTCAGCACTGTCGACCAGGAGCCGCCCGAAGCCCGCGCTTCGATCGTGAACTGCATCTCGGCCGCGATCTCGGAGCCGTTCTCGTCGTACTCCAGAAGCCGCGGCCACTGCAGCGTGACCCGTGCGGCGTCGTAGCCGGCGGGAATGCTCCTGATGACCGGCGTCCCGTTCTCGACCTCCTCACGGGCGTGCGTGAGCCCCGTCGACGTCGAGTCGAAGCCCTCCAGCGCCGACTGACCCGTCGCGCCGTGCGCCAGACCTTTGCGCTCCTGGATCTCGACGCCTTCGACGTCCCGGTTGCCGTCCTCGTCCTCCACCGGAACACCGTCGATGAAGACCGACTTGAGGCCGTCTACCAAGCCCTCGATCTCGCCCTCGCCCAGCAGGTCGACCACCCGCAGCGACGACAGGATCGCCGAAGCCTGGCCAGGCCGGCTGCCGGGGTAGTCCGAGTCCGTGAACGGGTTGTGGCGATCCTCGGCCGGCTGCTGCGGCGGACCGCCCTCTGCAGGGCTCCCGCCCAGGCCGATGGCCTCTGGCGTCGCGTGATCGCCGCCCGTCGCCCGGTCCGGCGTGATGCCGCCCGACACCACCGTCGAGCCCACCCGCGTGCGGCCGTAGATCAGCGGCACCGCGCCGCCCTGGGCGATGCTGTTCACCGGACCGGAGAACAGCGATCGCCGCTGGCCCGTCTCGAGGTGATCGGTGTCCGGGATGTTCGGAATCTGAGACTTGAGGAACTCGCCCGCGACGAGAGCGCCGCCGACGTAGAGGAGCACCTTGCCCCAGAACGGCAGACTCGGACCCGCGCCGGCCAAAGCTGGCGCGACCGACACGTACGCCCGGTCCGGCAGCCGCATGTCGAGCTCCCGCTCCGCAACTGGCTCGCCGTCCACCGTCACCCGCCACGAGCCGATTCGCAGATCCCAGTCCATGCCCGGCGTCTGTCCGACGATCAGGCGCATTGCCTCGGCAACCGACCGAGCGTCCAGCTCGAGTTCCACCTCGCCAGGCCGCGACCGACGCTTCGCCTCGTCGTCCAGCCGCTCGCGCACGCGGCCCGCCAGCGACCCCTGCAGTCGCAGCGTGATCACGATCCGGACTCCGGAGGCCGGACGACCTCCACCGCGTATTGGGCCAGACGGCCGAGCGGCGTGCGCCGCGACAGGCACGTCGGGTCGTACGGCCGCGGCGACGGGTGATGCAGCAACAGGCCGCCCTCGAGCAGCACGCCGGCGTGGTTGGCGACCTTCGAACCCGCCATCCCGAGCAGTACGCTGTCGCCGGGCCGCGCTTCGGCCGGATCGACCTCAGCCCAGTTCAGGCGCCGGCGCCACGACGAGTACAGGTCGAGCTCCGCCGACTCCTCGTCCCAGCGCCAGTCGTACGCCACTGCCGGCAGCTCGATGTCGCGCTCCCGCGCGTACCAGTCCCGGAGCAGCGTGTAGCAGTCCGTCACGCCGTGGCGGTAGGGCCGACCGAGGTAAGGCCGACCGGTGTCCGGCCAGAAGAACGGATCGCCGGCGACACCGTCGTCGACGGGCACAATGCCGTGCGGCAGGCCGAGCGCGACCTGAGATTCCATGTCCGCGCACGAGGGAGCCGGCCAGCCGTCCGGGTGCGAGTGAATGATCGCCTCCACGCCGGTCAGGTCGACCTCAAACTCGAAGCGGGTCTCCGGCTCCGGATGAAGGTTCTCGAGCGGGAAGAAGCCGCCGTCCCTGATCGCGCCGCCCGCCTCTCGCGGCCACTCGCGCTCCACGTGCTCGCGTAGCGCCGCCAGCGCCCTCGGATGCAGCCGCATCATCGTCTCAACTGGCTGACGCCGGCGAAGCCGCCGAACGGCAGGTCACCGTGCTCACCGAAGCGCAGCTTGCAGCCCGACAGCCGCCTCGAGCACACGTCCTGCGCCGCGTTCGCCACCGATTCGTCCTGGGCGTTCCAGTACCGGTTGCCGCGGTACGGACAGCCGTCGTCTGCAGGCGGGTTCACCCACTGCCCGCCGACCCGCCGGCGGTACTCCCACTGGCACACGTCGCGCAGGACCTGCCGTCGTGGAACCATCGCAAGCTGCAGATCCAGCGGCGACGACAACTGCCACGACAGCTCCTCGCGGCCGCGCCCCGCCAGGCGGTCGACCACCCACGACTCCAGAGGCCAGTGACGATCCGAATCGGCTTCGGATGCGCCGTCCAGATACCGCCCCAGAGTCCGCACGCGCTCGATCGTGGCGCCCTGCCAGTCCACCGGCGCCGCTGCGCGGTCCAACTGGGAAACGCGCAGCGTCGGCCGCGAGAACGCGCCGGCAGCCCTGAAGTCGGCGCCCTCAAGGGTGATCGGCAGCGGCCGATACTCCACGCCGCCGTACCGCACCGACACGGAGCCATGAGGACCCGACGTGTAGCGCTCCACCGCGCCGCCCTGCAGACGTACCGTGAACAGGTCGACTATCGGCCCGGCGTCCAGCCGGCTCGCCTCGACGCCGCCGGACCGCGGCGGCGGCGGAGCGGCCGCGACCGGCGTCAGCGTCAGGGTGTTCGACGGCGTCCCTTCCTGCCCAGTGGCGATCGCCCGCACCTGGAAGTCGTACGAGACGCCGTTGACGAGCGCCCTGAACCTCTGCGTGCGGTCGTCCCCGGCTGCCGCCCAGGAACCCCAGGACTGCGACGAGCTCCGCTTGTGCCGCCGCTGGTAGCCCGTGGCGCCCGTCACCGCCGTCCAGTACGTGTCGACCGCACCGTCGTCGGCGGTGCCGCTCAGGACCGGCGCCGCCAACGCTGGCGGAGCGTCGGGCGCCGTGACCGTCACCGTCACCCGGTCCCCGGCCGAGGCGACTCCGTTGTTCGTGGCCACCAGCTCGTACACGATCGGCCGGTTCGCCGCGCCGGCGGAGAGCGTCGGAGCCGTGAACGTCGGGCGCTGCGCCGTCGCGGAGTCCAGCGAGCCGCCGCTGCCGCTCACCCGGCGCCACGCCCAGGTCGTGGCGCCCTGGCCGTTCTGCACCGTGGCGGAACCGTCGAGCCGGACGGTGCCGCCCGAGGCCACGCTCTTGTCCGCGCCGGCGTTCGCCGTCACCGTGGTGGACGGCGGCTCCGGCACGGTCGCGGCGGCGCTGGCGACAGACCAGGCGGAGTGCTCGCCCTCGGAGTTCGCGGCCCGAAGCCGGTAGTGATACGTGCCCGGGGCGAGATCGGGGTCCGTGTAGCTCGTCCCCGACTGGTCGGATGCGATCGTCGCCCACGACCCGGTGGCGCCGGTGCGGCGCTGGATGTCGTAACCGCCGCCGTCTCTGGCCACACGGACCCACGACACGCCTACGTCGCCGCCGCTGATGGGGCTGGAGACGCCAGGCGCCGGCGGCGTCGGCGGGGGCTCCTCATCATCGGCGTCGACGCCGTCGTCAAGCGTCACCGTGAAGGTGTGCGTGCCGCCGCCCACGGCCTGGACGAACGCAGCCACCCCCACGCTCGACGGGTAGATCCAGGTGTACGGCTCCTCCGTGTCCCGCAACGAGCTGCTCGAATGGTTCGGGCCGGGGACCACCAGCTCGTGGTCGTCCAACTCGACGACCACCGCCCTCCCGGAGTTCTCCCAGGCCGGCGTCAGATCCGGCCCGTTCGTCGCGAGCGCGCCGACGACGCTGGCGATATCCAGTGTCGCGAGCGTCGCGGTTGCGCTGCCCGCGACCAGACCCGCTGCCACTTCGATCCCGGCGACGGTGAGCGTGATCTCCCGGAGTGTTGCGTTGACCGTGCCCTGCGCGGTGAACGTCTGGGCCGTCACGCCTGCTCCCAGTTCAGCCAGAGCCGCTTGCGGCGCGTCGCACCGCTGCCGACGTAACGAGGCTTCGTCATGGCGTCAAGTCCTCGATCAACTCTGCCTCCATGTCCCGGGTCGTCGCCGACACCCACGTCGGTCCCGTGTAGCGCGCACAGCGCCACTGCCGGTTCGCCTCCATGTCCGGCGGCGCCGGGTCCGGAGACAGGAACGGCTCGGTGCCGCCGCGCGCCTCAAAGAACTCCTTGAGCGTCGCGGCGTCGGCAGCCGAGATCCCGCGCCAGACGCACCGAAACCGGCGGCCGATGTGGTTGAGCCCCGCGGTCGCAGTCTGCTCGTAGCCGTCGCCCAGCTGCGACGACAGGACCTGAAACACCGCAGCCGGCCCGGAGCCCTTCGACATGCCGATCGACGGCATACGGATCGTCGCCGGCATCAGGACACCTCATCCGTGCGGTTCAGGACGCCGCCTGGCCGCTGTTCGTCGATCAGGAACTCGCGGAGCACGGGCCGCGCCTCGCGCAGCAGACCCACCGCCGCCTCGCGTCCGAATCCCTCTCCGTCGTCCGTGCCTTCCGGCGCCTGCACCACGATCGAACCGATGTCGATACGGACGATCCGGACACCCCGCCCGCCGTAGTCGCCAACGCCGAGATCGCCGCGGGGACCGCGACGCAGCGGCAGGATCGCCTCCGGACCGGCCTCGCCGGCGAGGCCGCGGCGGCCGCCGCCGAAACCGAACTCGGTCCGGCCGTAGATCACGCCGCCGTACTGGAACGCCTGCGGCGGTTCCTGGCCTCGGATCACGGCGAGCTGGGCGGCGCCGGCAGCGGCGATCGTGCTGGCCAGGATGAAGCTCAGCGGCGGTTCCTTGGCCAGGGCGCGCGTCACGCCCTCGGCTATCGACACGACCGCCGTGGCCAGCGACGCCGCCTGCTGGAAGCGAAACGCCCGCCGCGACTGGGTCGAGAACTGCCCGAACGCGCCGGTGATGTTGCGCAGGGCGTCGGCGGTGATGCCGAGCGAGCTCTGAAGGCCGTCCTGCGCAGTGGTGAACGTCTGCGTGCCCTTCGCCACGTCCGGCAACACCTGAAGGCTCGACGCCGCCCTGGCCAGCACCCTCTGGCGGGCCTCCGCCTCGAGGTCGAGCACCGTGACCATGTCGCGTCGCGCTTCGACTTCGTCGAAGAGGTCCTGGATGACCTGTGCCGCCGCGCCCGGATACTCGCGGAGGATCCGCAGCTGCTCCTGCCGCGCCTCCGCCTCTCGTTCGTTGATCTCCACCCCGAGCTCGCCGTGCTCGGCGATCCTCTGGTTCTCGATGCGCAGCTGCGCCAGCGCCGCGACCGCCTCGCGGTTGGCGATCGTGCCGTCCGCCCGCGCCTTGGCCTCGGCGGCCGCTTCCTCTCTGGCCGCTTGCGCGGCGAGCTGCTCGTCCCGCTTGGCCGCCGCCAGGGCGATCAGGGCATCCGCCGCGAAGCCGGCATCGGCCGCGTACTCCCGGATCAGGCCGACCGAGTCTTCGTACTCCGCCTGGATCTGTTCCTCGACGCTCAGCAGCTCCCGCTGCAGCGCCAGAAACTGACGGCCGCCCCCCGTGCCCCGCTCAAGCTCGTCGAGACGGCGTGCCTGAGCAAGCGCGGCCACGACACCCGGCTCATCGTCCGGGATGTCCAGACCCGGAGAAGGACCCGGATCGCCGGTGCTTACCTGCACGAACCGGCGCTCGCGCCGTTGCTGCCGCCTGAGCCTGTCGCCTTCCTCAAGCGCCCTCCGGTAAGCGGCCTGTTCGCCGATGACCGGCCTGATCGCCGACAGAATCGCCGTCGACCACCGCTGCCACGCCGAAACGTCTTCCTGCAGCGACTCCGTGATGCTCTCCAGGTACTGCTGCGTCCCTGCGGCAATGCCTTCGTCGCCACCGTCGCCGGCAAGCGCCAGGTCGAGCTCCTGCCTCAGCAGCCGGAACTGCTCGCCGACCGTGACCCGCAGCCGCCGATACCTGGCCGCGGTCGAGTCGGCCGCGGCCAGCAGTGCCCGCGTCACCCGGTCCGCCGTCAGCTCGCCGTCCTCGGCCAACCCGCGCAGGTTGGCTCTGGTCACGTCGAGCGAGCTCTGGCCTTCCCGGCGCAGCGTCTGGAAGCCCTCGATCAACGCGAGCGACAGACCCGGCGCCTGCTCGAGCACCGACCGCAGCTCCTCACCCCGGAGTTCGCCGCTGCCGATGCCCTGCAGCAGCTGGGTGACGGCAGCGTCGGCACTGGGACCGCCCCCGCCGATCGCGGCCGCCTGGCGGATCGTTCGGATGATTCGAAGCCGCTCCGCCTCCGCCAGCCCGAGTTCCTTCGTCTCCAGAGTCAGCCGGCTGTACAGCGCCGCCGTGTCGATCAGCGATCCGGAGTAGGGGCCGCGGGAGATGTCGATCAGGCCCTGCCGGACCCGCGTCAACTCCGCCTCGCTTTCCGCGACCAACGCGATACTCGAGTTCAGGGTGATCAGAGCGTCCGACGCTCGAACGTACGCCCCGACAGCGGCCCTGGTGGCCAGCGCGCCGCCCGTGACCGCGCCGACGATGCCCAGGCCGACCGGCAGCCCCAGACCCGCTGTTGCGGCGCTCAGGCGGTCCCGCAGCGCCCGGGAACGCTCCCGCTCGGCTCTGGCCGCGGCACGAGCCGCCCGCGTCGCCTCCCGCGTGCGCCGGGTCGCTTCCCGATCCGCCCTGGCGCCGCGACGGGTGGCGACTTCCCGACCACGAATCGCCGCGGCCGCGACGTTCTGACGTGCCGCCAGCGTCGCCGCCACGGTGCTCGCCTGGCTCGACGCCCGACTCGACCGCCGGGTCGTCGACGTCAGCTTGTCGATCTCGCGGGTCGATCGCCGGACCTCGCCGCGGAAGCCGCGGCCGTCAGCCGTCAGCCGGAGACCGAGTCGCAGGTCCTGGGGCACTAGGAGCTCCCCCGGTTACGCCGCAGACGACCGAACTCCTCGAGCGCCGCCGCTTCGAGTACCTGCAGCTTGGAGAACACGTCCCGCCACCTGAGCCTGCGCCCCTCGCGCGCGAGTCCCAAGCCGTCGGCGGCGACGCCCTTCACGGCCAGGCGGACCGCGGTGTAGTCGAGACCGAGCATCCCGGTCGCACCCACGCGCCACTGCGTCTGCGCCGCGAGAAAGGCCCGGAGCGCGTCCCAGTTCTCAGAAAGGACCTCCACCGACTCCTCCTCGGGCAGCGGCCCGTCTACGCGGATTCCCAGCGCTGCGGCGTCATCCTCGGCGTCATCCCCGTCGCCGGCGTCGGCTACCCAGTGGCGGACCGCTGCTCGGAGGTTTTTCCCGGCAACCCGACGAGGAAGCGCTCGTGAGCCTCCTGGACAGCCCGCGCCCAGTAGGAGATGCCGGCCAGCTTGACCAGGTTCTCTTCGGTGAACTTGAGCGGCGAGCCGTCGTGATCGGCGATGCCTTCCCACTTGCCCACCGCGCGCCGCAGGTACGCCTCGTCGCCTTCGAAGATCAGCTTGCGCGCCTCCGGCCGCGGGATTAGCCGGAACCACACCACGCACTCGTGGCGCTCCGGTTCGTCCTCCGCCGGCACGTCGACCTGGACCGTCGTCCGGTAGAGCTTCTCGGGGTCCGCCAGCTTGAACGTCACTGCTTTGCCCTCCACGCCGCGTTCGCGCGATGCAGGTCCTGAATCTCATCCCGGTTGCCGCCGTCGTACGGCAACGCCAGACGCTCCAGCAGCAGGGCCGTCGTGAGGCGCTCGTCTCCGCACAGGAGGTCGCCGACCGCCCGGCCGTACTTGTCCTCGTCGACGACCAGCGCCGCCAGCGCCGGACACTGCTCCAGCCACTCGGCCGCGTACACCTTCGCCGCCTGGCCGTGCGCCTTCGTGATCGCGTCGCCGCCCCTCGTCTCGGCCGTGTCGATGCCCATCACGCGAATGCTCACGCCGCGATCCAGGCCGAAACCGAGCCGCAACCTGGCGCGGATCGTGTCCCCGTCGACGACGTCGACCGTGTCCACCGGATACAGCCAGGTTTCGCCGTCCGACGACCCGTACTGCGCCGCGGCCGCGGTTGCGGCCAGAACGAGCAGCAGGAAGACCCTCGCGGCCCTCACGAGACCACCACCCGGCAGGCCGGAAAGTCCACGCGCAGGTCGTCGAACGCATCCTGGGACGCCGGATACCGGCGCGTGGAGATCGCGCACATGCGGCCGTCCGCGCCCTGGAGCTCGTAGCCCCACTTGCCGTCGTCGCCCGTCTCGGCCACGCCGCGGGCGATCGTCAGGGCGCCCCACCAGCGACGTCGCACCAGGCGAAACTTCACGCTCCTCTTCATCGCTGACCTCCTAGCGCACCTTGATGGCGAGCTCGTCGTTCCCCTCATCGTCATCGGGCAGCAGCGTGAACGGGATCGTCCACTGCTGGATGCCGTCGTCGTCGGAGTAGCTCGGCTCGCCGAGCTGGCACTTCGGGGCATCGAACTGGACCAGCTTTCCGGTCCGGTTGCTGGCGCCCGCCGCTGCGGGATCTCCGTTCGAGGCGAAGTCGGCATCCGGACCGCCATGCACCACCTTGAGAGCGCCCGTCGTGCCGGCAACCGCGCGCACGAACGGATCGAACGTGCTGAGCGCCACCGCGTCCACGACGATCGTGCCCGACGGCGACCGGTCGCTGATGATCACCTCCGTGGCGCCGCCGATGATCTCCCGGTGACGGACCTGAACGCCCAGGTCGATCTCGATCGAGGAAACGCGGAAGCTCTGGCCGTGGAACGTCGCCGTCGGCGTGTCCGCCCTGCTCCCGGGCCGCGGCGTCTTCCAGTTCCCGACATCGGGATCGATCGCCGCGACCGACGCCGGCGCCGCCCACAGGCCGAGGTAGGTGAATCGCATCCGCGGAATCTCGCCGCCGGCGATCCGGAAGACCACGTTGCCCCGGGAGCCGGCCAGCACGTGCTGCTGCCCGTCGTAGTTGCAGCGGATCGTCAGGGACTTCTCGCTGCCGCTCTGCAGCGCGTAGTCGATCTGGCTGTTGTTCGCGTCGGCGTTGGCGATCTTGCTCGCCACGCCCGCCTTGAATCCAACCGCCTCCAGCAGCTTGGCCCACTGCGGGGCGGGAATGGCGTTGTCCGCGATCACGTAGGCCCCGGGGCCCGCGATCTCCACCGCGAACTCGATCTGCTGGTGCGCGTTCACCGCGATCTGGTCCGCGCCGCCGTAGTACGGCCTGACCAGCTCGCGGTCCACCTGACCGCCCGTGACCGGAGTCAGGTTGAGGCCCGAGACCAGCACGGCGTCGGCCGCCGCGGTCCCGATCGCCGTTCCGGAAGTGCTCTCGAGTTTCGCCAACACCAGCCGCTTGCGCGTGCTCAACGCCATGTCATGCCTCCTCCGTGATCAGGTAGAGCGTGGCGTACACGTCCTGCCACCACTGCACCCCGTTCGCCTCGGCGGCGACCACCTGGCCGCGCACGTACTCCACCGGTCCGTCCGCGCCGTCCGGCTCCCAGCCGAGCAGCGCGGTTCGCACCGCCCGGCGCACCCGGGCAAGCTCGACCAGACCCTGATCCGGGCCGCGCAGGCGAGTCACCCGCAGCAGCACCGCGACCTCGACCGTCACCAGCTGCCGAGTCAGCCCGATCACTTCGCTCGGAGCTCCCCGGTCCGACAGCCAGCTCAGAAACGCCGAGTCGCCCGTGCGCTGCGACGCCCGGCGCGCCAGGTCCTCCGTGAGCACGCCGTGCACCCGGAGGTCGGTCTCGTCCTGCAGCCGTTCTCGCCATTCGACCAGATCGATCAACGGCCCACGAATCCCGCGAGCGACTTGCGTGTGAAGATCGCGGCCGGAGCCGAGAACAGCGCCCCCGAGTCCCCGTCGTCGTCATCCTCCCCGTCGCCGTCGACGTCGCCGAACAGGTCGAGCTCGCCCTCCGCGATGGCCTCGAGCTTCGCCCTGGCCAGATCGCCGCGGTGGCGCCACTCGCTTCCCTCGCCCTCGCCCATCAGGCGCTCGAGCGCCAGGTCCACCGTCCAGACGGTGACCGGACTCGGAGGATCGTCCGGGTCCCGTTCCGGCTGGCTGTAGTCAGGATAGCGCGACTTCAGGCACGCATCGACCATCGCGCAGCCGTCCTCAAGTGCCCGCTCCAGACGAGCCAGCACCTGCGCCATCGCCGAGCCCTCCGCGGGAGGAGTCGAAACGGCGGCCCGCAGGGCCGCCGCGTCGATCAGCTCGTCCGAGGAGGAGCGGATGTCGTCCTTGCTCGCCGCCTCTGCCAGCCGTTCCCAGTTGACCTGAGCCGCGAGATCGGCGATGACGGCGTAGCGCGCCATTGTGGATTGAACCCCGCGCGCCGCCTAGTCGGGCAGCGTCTCGAGGTATTCCGTCATCAAGGCGATCACGGCCTCGCCGGTATCGCGAGTCGTGCCGTTGAGAGCGCCCAGGGCGTTGGTTGCCGTCTCGGTCGACTCCTGCGCCGTGGTCAGCGCCGTTTCGAGCCGATCCACCTCGGCCTCCGCGTCCTCGACGTCGACCTGGCCGCGCTCGGCAGCCTGGACCGCCGTCGAGAACTCCCTCACCGCGGCGGCCAGACGCACGCCGATCGGCTCGTCGTTCTCCGCAGGAGCAACGTCCTGCGCCTGCGACGGCGTCGGCGGAGCGACCTGCTGAGGCGCCGGGTCCGGTACGGGATCGGGTGCCGGCTGCTGGGCCGACGCCGCGAAAGCGACGAAGGACAGCAGCAGGGTGGCAAACGGGATCGTTCTTCGGGTCATGCTCAGCTCCTCTTGGCGCGACCCTTGCGCGCCGCGGTCTTCGGTTTCGGCCTCCGGTTCGTCGACGACCTCGACGGCGCCAGCCTCGACCAGGCTCTCCACCTGGTCCGCGGGCACCGCGGTCACGTCGCCGCGCTGATGCAGCTGGTCCGGGCCGGTCCCCGTGTACAACTGCATCAGGCACCGGACCTGGACCATCTCCACGCCGTCGATCTCGCCGGACATCAGTCGACCACCGTCGTCCAGAGGTAGCCCGCGTTCTCCGTGATCGGGGTCGGCGTGTCGTAGGTTTCCACCGGATGCACCATGCACGTGTGGTCGTCGTCGCGGTACGAGTCCATCGCCTGGGGATACCCGCGGAGCCTCAGGCCAGCGCCCCAGGTCACCCGGTGCAGCACCGTGTCCGAAGGCGCCGACAGCTCGGAGCGGGCCAGGATCGCCACCTTGCCCCAGACGTCGGTGAAGTCGCTGTCCTCGTCGGCGGCCTTGAGAGCCTGGCACTGGGCCACGCGGTCGACCTGGAAGTAGCGGGCCAGGCGCATCAGCTTCTCGTCCATCGACATCTGACGGTCGAGCCGCGGCATGTCGCCGTAGATCTCCTTCTTGATGTCCTCGCGGAGAAGCAGCTTCCGCGCGACTTCGTAACCGAGAACCAGGACATTGGGGTCCCGGCCGCACTTGCGGCGCACCAGAGCCTTCGCGTCGGACACAGTGGCCTGCGGGTCGGCGGCGGTCTTGTCCCACCGGGCGGCGGACGCCAGAGCCGCGCTGTGGTCGCTCGCGAACGAGTCGGCGTCCTGCGCGACCTTGGCAGCCTCGATCTCGATCTGCAGGCTGGACGACTCCATCGTCTGCGTCATCTCGCGCTGATGCAGCCGGATCACCCCGCCGGGGATGGACTCCGCCTGCTCGACGTCCGAATCCGCGACCTCGCCGGCCAACGTCCGGCGGTCGAGCCGCACGGCCTCATCCTTCCAGCCCCGCCGGAGGCGCTGGATCGCACCCGTCTTCGCCCGACGAATGTCCATCTCGAGGAACCCGGACTTGTCGTGACGCATGAACGTCCCTTCGAGCTGGTTCACCTCGGCGATCGGAAACAGCAGGGGCCAGACGTGCACGCTGACGTCGGGACGGTAGTCCTGCGCCAGTTCGGTCATCAGGGGCTTGATGACCTGGGCCTGAGTGGAAGTCAGTGGAGCCATTACGACGTCTCCCCTCTTGAACGGACCTTGACGCGGATCTTGTCGCCGTCCGCGGCAGCCGCCTCAAGAGCGATGCCGGCGGAGATCTCGCTGGAGGTCCAGTGGATCGCCTTGCCGTCGGTGTCGGACATGACCTCACGGCCCTTCGACACCGCGGCGCCGGCCTCGACCGTGGCGGTGCCGTCGGTCACGACGGACAGCGTGTCGCCATCCTTGGCGGCGTAGTCCGTCGCCCCGAGAACCGGGTCGCCGTCGGCGGCGGGATACTCCCCGTCGACGTTGACGAAACGATGCTCCGCGACGTCCTCGCCGGCGAAGATCGTCTCGCGATGAAGCGGCCGGGCCAGGATGCTCATGACACCGGCCCCGCAAGTTCGACCGCCGCCTGGACCTGCGCGTCGGCAAGGCTCAGGTCCCTGTCCTTCCGCATCAGCTCCTTCGCGCGATCGCTGATCCGACCGGCGGCCAGGGCCGCTTCGGTCGGCGGCGTGCCCAGCCGGGCCGCGGAACCGTTACCGGCCGGAGCGCCGGACACCTCGCCCTGCGGCACCTGCACCGGCAGGCGGCCCAACAGGTCGCCAAGGTACTCGGCGCCCGACAGGGTGCGGTCCTCGCCGCCCTCGTCGGCGGAAGCAAGCTCCACCGTCAGCGGCTCGCCGTCCACCTGGACGTCGGGCAGCGCTGCGAGCAGCGCCGTCATCGGCTCCTCGTCGCGCGGCAGCAGGCGGCCGGCCTCGACGGCGGTCTTCACCGCGTCCGATGCCTCCGACCGCTTCCGCGCCAGCTTCAGCTCGGTGACCTCCTTCTGGAGAGCCTCCCGCGCCTCGCGCTCCGCGGCCAGTTCGGCCTTCAGCTCGTCGTCCCCCTGCCGGCTGGCAGAAGGCGTGGAAGTCGTCATGCTCGGTCCTCCCTCGTCGGTGGCCGCGGACAATGTCGCCGCGCCGGCCCCTCCGGAGTCGTTTCGGCCCAGCACGAAGTCCAGCGCTCTCGCCAGAACCCGCGCCACGCCATGATCGTCATCGTCAGTTGCGTGCTGTGTCTGCGTGGTGGAGGGAGCCGCAAGCTCGACCTCCGCGATCAGTACGTCGCCGGGATCGTCGTCGGCCGCCAGCTCCACCGGGTCCAGGCCCGATACCGCCGGCGCCCGCGCGCCCAGCATCCCGATATGCGCCACGCCCCAGCCGGCGGCCTTGCGCCGCAGCTTGGCCGACACGCGGCGGTAGCGACCCTCGCGGATCCACTCCCGCATCTCGTTCGTCAGCCGCGGAACCTCCGCCCAGAGGCCGCGAGCGTCCGCCGACAGAGACGCCGCCCAGCCGTGGGCCGGGTCCTCCGGATCGTCCTTGTGGCCGACGATCAGCGGCGCCGTGTTGCGCTCGTAGCCCGCCGCGATCCGCTTCATGTCCTCCGAGGTCAGGTCCACTTCGCGCCCGTTCAGGGCGCGGAACTTGCCGGGACGGAGGATGTGGATGCGCGGCATCGCACCGATCCTCCACGGATCGGCGAGACATGCGCTACGGCAAGCGCGTCAAACGCCCTGGCGCAGATCCCGGCCGGGCATAGAGCCGGTACGACCAGGAGTCGAAGTACTCGAACTCGTCGATCAACTCGTAGCCGAACGGGAAGCCCTCGCCGTTCAACCCTCCGTGGCGCCCGGGCGCATCGACGTGCAACAGCATCAAATCCGGCCGATGCCGTCGGACCGCCTCCGCTCGCGTCACGTCGTACCGGAGTCCGGGAGTGACCAGCCCCGCCTGATCGACGATCCGCAGCCGCGAGTGCCATCCGATGAACCCGATCTCGTCGACCAGAACGGTCGTCTCCGATTCGAACCGCGCCGCCAACTCGCGCCCCAGAGACTCCAGCGCGTGCTGTTTCTCGTTGACCACGTCCGCGATGCGATAGTTGACCTGTCCGCGGGTGTTCCACAACACCGGAACCGCCAGCAACGCCAGCACGACCACGAGAACTCGCCGCGCCGCGGGCGATCGCTCCGCCGGCCGGCGTTGTCCGGTGTCCCCGTGAACGCAGTACTCGACAACGGTATGGGCGCCGAGAGCCAGCAGGATTGCCCCGGCCGTGCTCAGCGGAAAGTAGTGCCAGGTGAACATCGGCCAGGCTCCAATGGCGGCAAGACCCGCGAGCACCGCCAACGGGAACCCGACAATCGGCCAGGCACGGGTGTCGATTCGGCAAACCGCGATCGCGCCGAGCGGCAGAGAGACGCCAAGCAGCAGCCACCCGGCGGCGAACAGCCCGACGTTCGACGGGGAAACGAAGGCCGCCAGCAAGCTGGAGGCCGCATCGCTGTAGACGCCGGCGACGTGCCGCAGATAGGCAAGAAACCTTGATGCGTCGAACCAGCCGCTGCCCTGTTTAGCGGCCAGCGTCCGAGTAAGAGGACTGCCGTAGTAGACCGTGGCGAACAGCAGCCACGGCGCCACCGTGGCGAGCGCCGCGAGCGCCTGACGGACAGGCGGAACGCGGTCCCGCGCCCACTGATCGCCAACCAGCATCGCCGCCAGCAGCACACCCTCCGGCCGCGTCAGAAACAGGAATCCGGACGCCACCGCCGCGGCCGTCCGGCGGCCGCTTACGTAGAGATCGACCGCGAGCAAGAACAGCAGCGCGAACAGGTGAACCTCCATTGAAATGTAAAGGTAGCTGAGCGCGTGAACAGGGTTGAAAGTGAGCAGCGCCACCGCCAGCGGAGCGGCCGCGCCGACGCCCAGGCGCATCAGCAGCCGCGCGGAAACGCCGGCCGTACTCCATCACGCTGCGCCGTGCCGGCCGCATCACCCAATGGCTCTCCGACCACTGGCCCTCCGACCTCCTCTGGCCCGCCGACATTTCGCGCCCGGCGCCGTCCCCCGGCAGTCCGGCCGCGGAGGCTGCCGCCGCCGGTCCGCCGCTCTCGGAGCACGAGCGCGAACTCGCCGCGGCCCTGGCGCTCGGCCCCTCGGGCCGCATCCGGAAGCCGGCGGCGCTCTGCGAGGCGCTGGCAGTCTCCCGCACGGCGTACGACGACGTGGTGAAGCGCTACCAGGACGGCGGCCGCCACGGCGACCGCAACCCGCAGAAGGCCACATGGACGGAGCGCATCCTGAACGCCCTCGTCCAGTCCGGCGACGTCCGCTTCGCGGCTCGCCGCGAGCGGCTGCGGAAGGGCGACGAGCTGGCCCGGCGCTTCGGGCTGGGGGCGGCGTGAGGGTCGCGCACCCGAACAGGATCGATGTCCGCCTGGTCGTCAGGCGGACGAAGAGTCGTCGCTGGGCGGCGGCTGCGGAGGCTGAAGCCAAGTTGAGCAAGCCTGCCCGCATCATCCGCGGCGAGGGCCAGGGCGAGGGCGCATCCTCGACGGTCGCCGGCGGTCGCGCGGCGCAGGCTGCCGTCCGTTCGCTGCTGGCCGTCGCTCGGGAGGTCTGCGGCTGATGGCGGACCGCAGCGGCATGCACGCCGCTTCGATCGAGAGCTCCCCTCGCCTCCAGCGGGTTCACGACCTGCTGTCGGACGGCGAGGAGCGCTCCACGCTGGACATCGGCCTCAACGCCTCCGTGTGCGCCGTCAACTCGATCGTCTCGGAGCTGCGCGCCCAGGGCGCGGAGATCGAATGCCGCCAGGACCGGACTGCCTCCGGTAGCCGGATATGGCTCTACCGGATGACCCGGCCCGTGGAGCCGCAGAAGCGGCTGCCGCTCGGAGGGAGCGCGTGAGGTTCGAGGGCGGCGTGGTCTACGCGGGCCCGGGGCCGGAGCCGGTGAATCTGGCTTCGCTGCGGCTGATGGTCGCGCGACAGTGCGGCAGCGCCGCCGCCGTCGCCGGGCTGCCGTCCGGCGACCGCGATCGACTCGCGGCCGTCGCGCGCGCCTACAGCGCCGCCGCGCGCTGCCCGTGCGCGTCTCGCGGCAGCGAGTGCGCGGACTGCCGGTCGGCGCTCGATGCGCTGCCGCCCGCGCCGCTGAGTCCTGCGGGCGCGGCGGTGCTGACGGGAGCGGGGCGGTGACAGTCACCGCACTGCACACCCTCGAAACACACAGGAAAGGAGTCCCTAGCTTGAACCCCTACTCCCAACCCCTGACTGGTCCCGCATCCAGCGCGGCCTGCGCCGCGCGGACCGCCGCGCCCGCTTCGGCCGCTGGTGGTTTCGCTGGGGCGACGGCCTGCTGGCCGGCCTGATCATCGGGCTGACGCTCTGGATGATCACGACGAGCGACCCGGATCGCCCGACCCCCCACGGCGCCGCCGTCCGCGCGGAGACAAGGCCATGACGCGCCGGCGCTGGTTGGCCGTCGGCCTGGGCGTCCTGTTGTCCGTGGTCTTCATCGCCGTGTTCGAGCTGTTCGAGCACGCCCTTCTCCAGGCGATCTCGCCGTGAGTACCCACGACGAGATCGCCGGCCTCGCCCGGGAACTGGCGGCGGCGCAGAAGCGCCTCGCCGACACGGTCCGTCCGCTGCGCGAGGAGCAGCGGAGCCTCATGCGCCGCCGTTCGCGCGGCATTCGCAACCGGGTGGCGGAGGTCGCCGCGGCCCGCGAGGCGCTGCACGCTGCGGTCGACGAGAACCGCCACCTGTTCGAGAAGCCGCGCACCCGCGCCCACGAGGGCGTCAAGTACGGCCTGCGCAAGGGTGCCGGCAAGCTGGTCGGCGACCAGGACGCGGTGATCGGCCGCGTGCGCGCGACGATGCCGGACCGGGCGGAGGAGCTGCTGGAGACGAAGACGGCGCTGATCAAGGCGGCGCTGAAGCGTCTGACCGGGAAGGAACTCGCGGCCCTGGGCGTCTCGATCACGGACGCCGAGGACAAGGTGACGATCAAGGTCGCCACGGACGACGACCTGGAGCGGTTCGTGTCGCTGCTGATGGCCGACCTCGAGGAGAGCGTCGCATGAGCGGCGTCATTGACGATGTGCTCGCGGCGGCAGTCGCCGACCCCCGGCGCGTCACGGCTGAGCTGATCCGCGCGAAGAAGAACCTGAACGCCGCGCGCAGCTACGATGCCCGGACCTACTGGCGCCGGCGCTACAACGCCCTGGAGCAGCTCGAGGCCCGTCTCCGCCAGGAGGGCGTGCTGTGAGCAAGGTACGCGCGATCGGCCGCCGCATCCGGCAGGCCCGGCGCCGCTCCGGCCTGTCGCTGGTCGACGTCGCCGAGCTGGCGGCGAAGCTGGGCGGGATCAACGTCGACCTGGACGGCCTGCGCGCCATCGAGCAGGGCCGGGCCGACCTGCCGGACTCGAAGGTGCTCAAGGCCCTGGGCCGCGCCCTCAACATCGACCCGGACGAGCTGACCGCGGGCACCCAGTACGTCAGCGCGGCGTCGCAGACGCTGCTGCGGGTGATCGACGAGCTGGCGCTCAGGCCGCTCGAGCCGCAGACGCTCGCGGAGCTCGCGGAGCGTTTGGCGGAGCCGCGGGACCGTGTGTACCGCGCCCTCGTGAACCTGGACGCGGCCGGGTGGGCGGAGCAGACGCCTGGCGGCGCGTGGCGGATGGCTCCGCAGGTCACCCAGATCTCGGAACGGCTGCGGCTGGCGCTCGGCGACGTGCACCGGCGTTACCTGGGAGCATCGTGATGGAAGCGGCACTGCAGACCGTTGACGGCGGCGACCTGGCGGCGACGCCAGCGGCGTACGAGGCCGCGGCGGAGATCCGGGCGACGATCGCCACGGTGACGGCGATGGCGCAGACGCTGGAGGCGGTGGTGATGGAGCGGCTGTGGATCATCCGCGGCGAGATTCCGGACGAGGCCGGGTTCGACGCCTTCGTGGAGCGCCACACGCCGATCGAGGCGCCGCAGGCGCGGACGATGGTGGAGACGTGGCGGGTGGCGCGCAAGCGGCGCGACCTGCGCGAGCTGGCGCAGCGCCAGCCGGACGACGCCCTGAGCCTGGTGTCGGCGTCGGTCGAGGCCGGCGTCCGGATCGAGGACGCGACGGACGAGCAGGTGGCCGGCATCCTGGCCCGGCCTCCGCGCATGCGGCACCGCGCGATCCGGCAACTGATCAAGTCGGCCGACGGCGAGACGCCGGCGGCGCGCGAGCGCATCCGCACGCTGGAGGCCGAGCGGGACGACGCTCTCGCTCGGGCCGTGCGCGGATCGGCGCCCTCGGACCGCATCCGTTCGCTCGTCGTGTCGATGGAGCGTGCGGAGCGGGAGCTGGCCGGTCTGGCGATGGACGCAAACCTGGCGCTGTCCGCCGGCGCGCCGGCGGCGGCCGCCGATCGCCTGGTGGCCCTGGGCGACCAGATCGTCGACGCGGTCAACCGGATCACCGAACTGGTCGAGGAAGAGGAGGACGCATGACGATAGACGAACTGGAGCGCGCCGGAGTCCTGATGCGCGTGGGCCACGGTCTGTACCGCAAGGCCGGCTAGGCGCCCCCCGATGCCTTCGTCGTTGTCCTCCTCCGCCGTCGCCATGATCCGCGAGTCGTTGCGGGCGGCGCCGCGCGGCCAGAAGGGCCGCACGGTGGCGCGAATGGCGCAGGCGTTCGGGGTGTCGGCGACGACGATCTACCGGATGGCGGAGGTCGGCGGTCCGAAGCGGAAGCGATCGCAACAGCACCCGGAGTACCGGGACTGGACGCGGACCGCGTTCCGGATCGCCAACCGGTCGCCTCGTCCGCTGCCGCTGGACCTGGCGATCGAGGCGGCGATCGAGAGCGGCGAGCTGCCGCCGGAGGCATCGGCGATGCCGGTGGCCACGGCCTACCGGATCGCCCGGCAGGAGCTGGGTCTTCGCCGTCGGCGGATGCACCGGCGGATGGGCGCGGAGTGGCCGATGCAGGCGCTCCAGGTCGACGGTTCGACGTCGGAGCGCCTGTTCGTGGTCGAGCGCCGGGAGGACGACTGGCTGCTGCGGTTGTCGGACAAGCCGTGGCGGGCATCCGGCTACAAGAACAAGCCTCTCGGTGCGGGCCGCGAACGGTTGCAGATCTACGCGGTCTGGGACATGTGCACCGGTCTGACCGTGTCCCGCTACGTCGTCGCCGCGGGCGAGACGGCGGTCGACGCGATCGACCACGTCTGCTGGGCCTGCAGCGGCGAACGGCCGCCGATGGAGGGCGTGCCGGAGCACCTGTGGTCCGACCTCGGTCCGCTAGCCAAGTCCGCGGCCTCCGTCGACCTGCTCAGCCGTCTCGGCATCGCCCTGGTCACGGGCGAGCCGTACCGGTCGACGCGGATGGGCGGCGTGGAGCGATCGCACCGCACGCGGTGGGGTCGTTTCGAGCGGGCGCTGTACCTGCGGGACGAGCGCGAGATCCTGCTGTCCGACCTGAACGCGCGCCTGGCGGAGTACGAGCGGCGCGAGAACGAGAAGCGGCCGAGCCGGACGCTGGTGGCCGGCCGTCGCGCGAGCCGGGCGGCGGCGTTCCAGGCGCTGCTGCGCGGGCGTCCGGAGCCGCTGAGGCGGATGCCGGAGCGTCCGATGGAGACGCTGGCGCTCGAGGTCCGGCGTCGCGTCGACGTCGCCGGCATCGTCCGCTGGGGCGGCGTCGAGTACGAGGTCGAGTCGCGGGCCGCGGCGGAGCTGGCGGGCCGCTGGGTGATTGCCCGGAGGTCGGCGACGGGCGACGCGGAGTCGATCGTCGTGGAGACCGAGGACGGCGTGCGGGCCAGCGCGGCGCCGTTCGCGCCGCCGGTTTACGGCGAGGTCCGCGGCCAGAAGCCAACGCCGCTCGAGGCGTTGGTTGCGGGCGACGAGTCTGCCGTCGGGGTCGACGTCTTCCGGCCGCGGACGGCGGAGCGCAGCAACGTGGTTGCCATGCCCGCGCCGGTCGCGGCCGCCGACGAGCTCGAGAACCCGCTGGCACTCGCGGACCGCTACGCCGACCTGCGGAGCGCGATGCGTGCGCTCACCGAGCGTTGTCCGCCGCTCTCGCCCGACCAGTGGGCGCGGGTGGCGGCTCACCTGGAGCGCGAGGGATTGTCCCGCCGCGCCGTGGACGACCTGGCCGCGCGGCTAACCCGCTCGACCGCAACTGGAGGACGAGGATGAGAGTACTGAACCGCAAACGCATCGGCCTGCCGGCCGATCCGTGGTCCCGGCTTCACGTCGACACGGCGGACGACCGCCGGATCGCGCAGACGGTCGCGGCGGCTGCCGAGGCCCGGCTGCTGGTCCAGGTGGCCGGCCCGCGCGGCGCCGGCAAGACGACGTCCGCGCGCCGCGCGCTGGCCGAGGTCGACGCGGTCGTGGTCGAGCCGCTGCGGCTGACCCGCGAGCGTCTGCACATGGGCGACATCGAGTGGGCCATCGTGCGCGAGCTCGCGCCGGACGAGACGCCGCGGCGCTCGGGCGAGGCGCGCAGCCACCAGGTCCGCCGCGTTCTCGGCCGCCGATCCCAGCACGGCCGGGTGGTGCTGCTGATCGACGACGCCCACACGCTCCACCACCAGACGCTGCGGGCGCTGAAACGCCTGCGCGAGTTGACCTGGCACCACGTCTCGCCCTTGCTCGGCATCGTGCTGCTGGGCCAGGCGGACCGGGTGGGCGCGATCCCGGAGGTCGGGCTGCGGTCCGACCGCGTGAGGCTGGCCGGCCTGTCGCCCGCGGAGGCCGCGGAAGCGCTCGAGCGGGTGCTTGGCGCGCGCAGGTCCTCGAGCGGCGTCACGGACGCGCTGTCGGCCTCCGAGCGGGCGAGAAACTGGCTCGACCTGATCGCGCTGGTCGACGACTGCCTGGCGGAGGCCGCGGCGCGCGGCGAGGACGCGATCACGCCCGAGGGCGCCCACGCGGTGCTCTATCCGGGCAGCGCTCCGGCTCCGGACATCGAGGCGGCCGGAGCCACCGACGACGCGGTCGACGCGGCCCTGTCCGGCCTCGGCGGCGCGCTGCGGGAGGCCGTGTGAACGAGCTTGCGCCGGAATCCCGGCGCTCGGGGGTGCGCGGTGAGTGCTCCTCAGGGGCCGGTCCTCACCGGTCAACCACCGCAGCCAGCGGTCGGGAGCTGGACTATCTCGGCGCGCTGGCGCCGGCGCCCGGGTTGTCGATCTCGAATCACGGAGATCCTGGTCGTGACGCCATCCGGTGTCTGTGGCAACCCGGCGCCGGCAGCTTCCGCCTCGAGGCGAAGCGCCACCGGCGCACGATGGCCCTGCTCGACGGCGCGGTGAGCGGCGGCGGCCGCTGGGTGGTGTTGACGTTCGAGCGGATCGAGGAGCGGAATGCCTGAACGCCCGATCACGAAGGCCCAGATCCGCGCGGTCCACACGCTGAAGTCGATGCGCGGCCTGGACGACGACGCCTACCGCGCGCTGCTGAAGGCGGAGTGCGGGGTGGACTCCTGCCTGGAGCTGACCGTTGGCCAGGCCAACAAGGTGTTGAGGCGTCTGGGCATCGACGGCCGCCCGCAGAAGCCCCGGAAGCGGGCGCCCCGGCGCGGTCCGGCGCAGCGTCCGGAACCCCTGCCGCCGGGCGTCGTGCGGATGGCGACCAGGAAGCAGCTCGCGCTGATCGAGGAGCTGCGCTCCGAGGTCGAGTGGCGCGTGGAGGGCGGCTACGAGCGCTGGCTCCGGAAGAACCTCGGGATCGAGCGCGTGACGGCGAGCCACCACGCGGCGCGGGTCATCGAGGGCCTGAAGGCGATGGCGAGGCGGCGGGCGTCGTGACGAACGCCGTCTCGGCGCTCATGGGCGCGATCTGGCGGACGATGCAGTCGCCGAAGTGGGCCGGAGCCCTCGGCGACGACGAGGCGCGCACGCTGCTGATGGCGGCGGCGGTCGCCACGGCGCTGGGCGGCGGTCCGGCGCCGACGCTGGCGGCTCTCCAGCGGGAGCTGGACAGGGCGGAGCGTGACGAGAAGATCCGCGATCAGCGACGGGCGAAGGTGCCGTGGTCCGCGCTGGCCGCACGCCACAATCTGTCGACGCGGCAGGTGCGTCGGATCGTGGACGCTGACTCGAACGCATCCGCCGATGTCCCGCCGCGGATGGACAATCGCCACGATGCCTAAGTTCGGCGCGGTCAGCGAGGGGCGGCTGGCCACGTGCCACCCGGACCTGCAGCGCGTGCTCCGCACCGCGATCGAGCGGGGCCCGGACTTCGCCGTGCTCTGCGGCCACCGCACGAAGGAAGAGCAGGACCGCTGCTGCCGCGAGGGCAGGAGCCAGTTGCGCTGGCCCAGATCGAAGCACAACCAGCAGCCTTCGCTCGCCGTGGACGTCGCGCCGTATCCGATCGACTGGCACGACCTCAACCGGTTCCGGGTGCTGGCCGGGTTCATTCTCGGCGTGGCGGCCGCCCAGGGCGTCGACCTGCGCTGGGGCGGCGACTGGGACCGGGACTTCGAGGAAGCCGACGAGCGCTTCCGCGACCTGCCGCACTTCGAGCTGGCGCCGTGACGCTGGACCTCATCCAGATCGAAGTGATGGTGGCCGTCGCCGCGGCCCTGGTCTCTTCCGTCGGCATCGTGTGGACCTGGTTCACGCGGCGCGGCCAGCTCAACAAGAAGGACATCGACGAGCTCGAGTCGAGGGTGACGAAGCTCGAGACGAAGATGGAGGCGCTGCCGACGCACCAGGACCTGACGGAGATTCAGGGCCGGATCACCCGGGTCGGCGACAAGGTGAGCCGGGAGGTGGGCGACGTCCGGTCCGAGGTCGGCGAGGTCAAGGGCGCGATCGCGGCCGGCAACCGTGTGCTCGACAACATCCTCCAGGCGCTCTTGCAGGAGCGCAACCAGTGACCGTTCGCCAGGCCGTCCGCACCCAGATCGACCGCGACCTGCGGCTGGCGATCCTGCAGCTGCTCGCCGGCGCCGGCGACGGCCCCGACCGCGAGCTGCCGATGCGCCTGCTCCGGTCCGCCCTGGTCGACCTCGGCCACCGGCCGTCCGCCGACCGCCAACGGTCCGCCGTCGCCTGGCTCGAGGAGCAGCGTCTGGCGACCAGCGTGCAGGTGTCGGAGTCCGTGCAGAAGCTGCGGCTGACCGAGCGCGGCCTCGACGTCGCGGAGGGGCGTGCCACGGAGCCAGGAGTCGCGCGCCCGGGACCGGGCGATGCCGTCTGACGCGCACCGCCCGGGTTGGGGCAACGGCCGCGCCACGCGCGGCAGGATGAGCCGGATCGACCAGCTCGACGAGGACCTCAAGGAGGAGCTGAACCGTCTGCTCCGGTCCGGCGTGACGCAGGCGGAGATCATCGAGCGGATGCGCCATCCCCTCGAGGAACGGGGCGAGCGGCCGCTGTCGGCCGCCGGGCTCAACCGGTACGCGACCCGGATGGAGTCGGTGACCCAGCGCATCCGCGAGTCCCGCGAGGTGGCGAAGGCGTACATCTCCCGGATCGGCGAGGAGCCCACCGGCGAGGTCGGGCAGCTCACGATCGAGATCCTGCGCACGATGGCGTTCGACGCGGCCGCGATGCCGCGCCTGGACGAGGACGGCGACCCGGTTCCGCTGGACGCCGAGGCGATCGGCGACCTGGCGCTGGCGATCAACCGGCTCGAGCGGGCCGCCGACATCGGCCGCTCGCGCGAGTCGAAGATGCGCGCCGCGGTGGCGAAGGAAGCGGAGAAGGCCGTCAGGAGCGAGGGCATCTCGGACGACACGGCCGCTCGCATCCGCGCGGCTCTGGAGACGCCGGCATGACGGACGGCCTCGGCATCCTGCTGCCGTACCAGCTCGACTGGATGGACCTCGACATCAACCGCGTGCCGCTGGCGGTCTGGGACAAGTCGCGGCGGATCGGCGCGTCGTGGTGCGACGCCTCTTCGTCGGTGCTCCACGCTTCGCAGAAGAGCGGCGGGCCGGTGTACTACCAGTCCTACTCCCAGGACATGACGGAGGAGTACATCAACGACGCGGCCGACTGGGCGAAGCGCCAGCACATCGCGGCCTCCGCGATCCAGCAGGAGACGGTGCTCTCCGACGACGGCCGCCAGGTGCTCAAGTTCCGGATCGACCTGGACTCCGGCCACTCGATCGTGGCGCTGCCGTCCTCGCCGCGCGTGCTGCGCTCCCGCGGCCGTCCGGGCACGAAGTACATCCTCGACGAGGCCGCCTTCGTCGACGACCTGGCGGCGGTGCTCAAGGCCGCGATGGCGATGGTGATGTGGGGCGGCATGGTGCGGCTCCTCTCGACCCAGAACGGCATCGAGAACCCGTGGAACGACCTGCTGGGCGACGTCCGCACCGGCAAGCGCAACGCGGTCCTGTTCCAGACCACGCTCGACGACGCGATCCGGGCCGGCCTGGTGAAGAAGATCTGCCAGGTCACCAACCGCGAGTGGTCGCCCGAGTACGAGGAGCAGTGGCGTTCCGACGTCATCGAGTCCTACGGCGACGACGCGGACGAGGAGCTGTTCTGCGTACCGGCGAGGTCCGCCGGCGCCTACTTCAGCCGCGCCCAGGTCGAAGCCTGCATGCGCGACGCTCCGGTGATCCGGTTCAAGCCGCCGGCGGCGTGGGACACCACGGCCGAGGAGGTCCGCCGCGAGGCGACGAAGACCTGGATCGCGGAGCAGCTCGATCCGCTGCTCGACGCCCTGGTGCTCGAGCGGCTGCACGTCTTCGGCTTCGACTTCGCCCGCCGCATCGCGCTCAGCGTCGCGGCGCCGCTCGAGATCGGCCTGGACGACCGCCTCCGCTGCCCGTTCCTGGTCGAGATGCACGTCGTGCCCCACGCCCAGCAGCTGCAGGTCCTGCATCACATCGCGGAGCGGCTGCCGCGCTTCGCCGGCGCCGCGATGGACGCCACCGGCGCCGGCTCCGCTGTCGCCGAGATGATGGCGGACCGCTGGGGCGCCCTGATCGAGCAGGTCGTGATCACGGAGCCGTGGTGGCGCGAGTGGATGCCGCGCTACCACGGCCGGGTCGAGGACGGCGAGATCGAGTTCCCGCGCTCCGCCGACGTGCTGTCCGACCACCGGGCGGTGAAGCTGGTCAACGGTACGCCGAAGCTGCCCTCCGGCCAGACCGCCCGCGGCGGCCGCCACGGCGACAGCGTCGTCGCCCTGGCGCTCGGCTGCCAGGCCGCGGGCCAGGCGGGGGGCCCGTTCGACTTCCGGAGCGCCGGCAGGGCCGCCGGCGCCGGCGACTGGCGCGACGACTTCGTCGGCGGTCCGCGCCGGCCCGGCGCGTCGACCGGTTTCAAGGGCTTCGCCCGCGGCGCCGACCTGAGGGGGTTCGTGTAGATGGCCCGCCGTCCGCCCAGAGGCGACATCGCCCGCGTCGCCGGCACCCGCGACGTCACCCGCGGCTGGGTCGACGCGCTCTGGTACCTGCAGCCGCAGGACAGCGTGCTCACCAGCCGCGGCAGCGGCGACTACGAGCTCTACGAGGAGCTGCTGCGCGACGACCGGGTCAAGTCCTCGTATCAGCAGCGGTTCTCGGCGCTGATCGACCGTGAGATCGAGGTGGTGCCGGGCGGCGACTCCGCCGCGGACAAGGCGGCGGCCGATCAACTTGAGGAGATTGTCGAGAGCCTGGACTGGGACACGCTGACCGAGCAGATGCTCTACGGCGTCCACTACGGCTACTCGGTCGCCGAGGCGATCTGGGGGCGGGACGGGCGGCTCGTGGTGCCGGAGCAGATCCTTGTCCGGAACCGGCGGCGGTTCCGGTGGCGGGTCTCGAAGGGCGCGCGGCGGCGCTTCGAGCTGCTGCTGATCACCCAGGAGCAGCCCCAGGGCGAGCTGCTGCCGGAGTGCAAGTTCTGGACGTTCCGCACCGGCGCCGACAACGCCGACGAGCCCTACGGCCGCGGCCTGGCCCACCAGCTCTACTGGCCCGTCTTCCTCAAGCGGAACCAGGCGCAGTTCTGGCTGATCGCGCTGGAGCGGTTCGGCATGCCGACCCCGGTCGGCAAACACCCGCCGGGCGCATCGGAGGAGGACAAGAACAAGCTCCTCGAGGCGGTACTGGCGCTGCGCACGGAAGCGGGAGTCGTCATCCCGGAGGGCAACCTGATCGAGCTGCTCGAGCGCAAGGGCAGCGGCACGATGAGCTACGAGGAGTTCTACGAGCGGATGGACCGGGCGATCGCGGAGGTGATCCTGTCCGAGACGATGACGCTCGAGGACGGCTCCTCGTACTCGCAGGCGCAGGTGCACTCCGACGTCAAGAAGGAGGTCATCGGCGCCGACGGCTGGATCATCGCCGAATCGTTCTACCGGACGATCGGGACCTGGCTCACCGAGTGGAACTGGCCCGGCGCAGCCGTGCCCCGCGTTCAGCGCGTGCTCGAGGACCCGCCCGACCTCGAGGCGCTGGCCCAGCGCGACAAGCTGATCGTCGAGTTCACCGGCAAGCGGCTGGACGAGAACTACGTCACCGAGACCTACAACGTCGAGCTCGGCGAGGACGTGATGCCGGTGATGCCCGCGGGCGGCCCAGGCGGCCGTTTCGGCGACGAAGGGGACGAGGGCGACGCTGACATGGCCGGCTGGCAGAACCGGGCCCTGTCGCGCCCCAGGCGGCCCACGACGGCCAGTCTCGCCGAGGGACGGCCACGACCCGACCAGATCGAGCAGGTGCTGGCAGCCGTCGACGACGGCGCCTGGGATCTGCTCGCCGAGGACCTGATCCGGCCGGTGCTGGACCTCGCGCAGAGCGATCCCGCGGGGATGATCCGCGACCTTGCGGCCGTCTACCCCGGCATGGACACCCGCCAACTCACCGAGCGCCTGGCGCGTCTGCTGTTCGCGGCCGACGCCCTGGGCCGGCTCGAGGTACAGGAGGAAGCCGATGAGGGCTGAGAACCGCCTCCGCCGCGAGATCGCGGCTTGTGACCCGGTGCGACTGCCGGAGCGCGCGGCTTTGCTGGCCTCGGTCACGGGCGACCGGATCGTGGCGTGCGCCGGCAGGCCCGCGGCAGTCGCCCGCGAGGCGCTGGCCGCCGTCGGCATCGACGCCGAGGTGATCGAGCGCCCGTGTTCGTGCGGCGTCCTGCTCGACAACGGGCCGGACCAGTTGTCGGGCGCAAGGGCGTGGAGATTCCGTGGCTAGGCTGGAGCAGCGCGCCTGCGGCGACCTGGCCATGTACTGGCGGGCCCTGGGCGACGACGCGGCGGCGGCGCAGTGGGCGCGAGAGTGCTCGCCGCGCGACTTCCGGCTGCCGCCCGAGCACGGTCACGGCCGCGACGGCTCGCACAACTTCGCGCCGTGCCTGCTCGCCGGGGCCGGCCGGTGGAACGAGCTGGACGCGATGCTCGAGGAGTACTGGCGGCGCGGCGCCGGCAACGAGTTCAACAGCCCGCTCTACGGCGCGAGGGTGTACACGGCGGCCGTTCTGTCCGCCCTGCTCGGCGGCGGCGACGACGCGATGCGGTTCCTGCATCGCTGGACCGGCTTCCTGGCGCTGCAGGCGGTCGTCGTCCGCAACCAGCCGCGCCGGGAGCCGTTCGAGTGGGCCGACGAGGACCGGACGCTGAATCACCAGACGCGGAGCGGCGTGGCGATCCCCCCCACCGGGATGCGCGTCAACGGCGACAGCCTCGGCAACCCGTACTGGGGACCGGTGCTGGCCCGCGTGCTCGGAATCGACCAGCGCTACCACCACGTGCCCCGCCACTGGACGAGCTGGCGGGCGCCCTCGAGCAAGTCCGACTGGGGGCGGAAACGCGCCGACGGACGCCCCACGGGCAACGCCCCGAACCCCTGGGTTCTGGTCGATACGATCAAGCGCGCCGAAGCGCGGGCCCGCCTGCAGTTTGCTTCGCGGCCGCTGATGAGGTTCTGCCGCGAGGTCGTCCAGGGCGACACGGACAAGTGGGGCGAGCTGGCGCGGAATGTCCAGGAGGCCGGCGTGCCGCTGCCGCGGGGCATCAAGCGCTTCGGGATCCGCCGCGGCCGTCGCGAGGTGGCGACCTGGTGGGAGGGCGTCTCGCCGACCCGCCAGAAGCCCTCGGTTCCCGCCGCCGCGATCAGCCTCGGCCGCACCCGCGTCCTGATCCCGGCGGCGTGGCGGATCCCGAGCACGCAGACGCGGTCCCGCCGCATCGAGGGCGGACACGCGATCGAGGCGACGGCGGACGAGACCCACGTCATGCCCATCCCCATGTGCGACGGGCTGAATGTGGAGTTCCGATGACCCGCAACCTGGTCGTGTGCCTCGACGGCACCTGGAACAAGGCGGACGCGCCGTTTCCCACGAACGTGGTGATGACTCACCGCGCGGCTGCAACGGCGGCCGGCATCGATCGTCAGCTCGTCTACTACGACCCCGGCGTCGGCACGAAGTGGTACGAGCGGGTCCGGGGCGGCGTGGCGGGCCTGGGCCTGGCCCTGAACGTCGAGGAGGCGTACTCCTGGCTTTGCCAGCACCACCGTCCGGGCGACCGGGTCTTCCTGTTCGGGTACAGCCGCGGCGCCTACACCGCCCGCAGCCTGGCCGGCCTGATCGGCCTGTGCGGGATTCCGACCACCGAGGTGCTCGTCCGTGACGCAGTCGCCGCTTACCGGCGGCGTCCCGGACGGGGAAGGGAGGCGGCGGCCGAGTCTCTGCGCATCCGCGAGCGGCTGCGCGGGGAGCAGCCCGCCGGCGTCCACTTCCTGGGCGTTTGGGACACGGTCGGCTCGCTCGGCGTGCCTCATTTGACGGACTGGCGTCACCGCTGGCACGACGTCCGGATCGGCGAGCACATCAGCATCGCCGTGCACCTGCTGGCGATCGACGAGCAGCGCCGGCCGTTCGCGCCGGCGCTGTGGACGGGCGACCAGGCGCCGGGCCAGAGCGTCGAGCAGGTCTGGTTCCCGGGCGTGCACGGCGACGTCGGCGGCGGCCGGTCGGACATCGGCCTGTCGAACCGGTCGCTCAACTTCATGTGGAGCCGCGCGCGGCTGGCCGGCCTCGAGCTGGATCCCGGCTACCAGCCGGTGGAGCCTCCGATCGAGCGGTGCAGCATCGGCGACTCGATGACGGGGCTTTACCGCGTGCTCGGCAGCTACCGGCGGCCGATCGGAACGGGCGTGACCGGAGAGGCAGTGCATCAATCGGCGGTCGAGCTTGTTCAAGCGTCGCCGCAGTACCGAAAGAGCGAGTCCGGACGCGCGCTGCTTGAGGCTCGTCGCGGCGGAACGCAGGTGGCAGCATGACTGACGTGGCACTCAGACCGCCGTTCAGCTACTTCGGCGGAAAGACGCGACTTGCTCGGTGGATCTCGTCATTACTGCCAGTCGGACGGCACTACGTGGAGCCATTCGCGGGAATGGCGTCGGTCCTTCTGGCGCGCCAGCGGGCCCCGCTTGAGTCGCTGTCCGACACGGACGCCGACCTGATCAACTGGTGGCTTACTGCACAGCGCGACAGCGAACTGCTGGCGCGGAGCGCGTGCGTGGAGTTTCCCCCGCGCTCTGCCAGCCTCCTGGGCGACATGCAGGGGTGGCTTGAGGAGGGAACTCCGCCGGCGTGGCCAGAGCACGACTCGAGGCGGGCGATCGTCTGGATGCGCTGCGCACACGCAGTGTCGTGGCGGTGGCGGCGCATTGCGGCGAGTCGGAGTCCTCTGGCGCAACCGCGCGAAGCTCTGAATGCCTGACACTGTCGACTTCGCGGTCGCCGCGAATCTGCCTCCGGAACGCGCGATCGCGCACTTTCGGAGCAAGGGCTACGCGATCTCCTGGGACTGGCACGACGTCTGGGAGCGGCAGCACGCCCGGGCCTTCACCGTCGCCAAGGCGATGAAGCTCGACCTGCTCCAG